>Ga0302311_10000008_pt1 | contig 246921 bp, 231 predicted proteins | sample III_Palsa_N1_3_FD_200449 | JGI IMG/M metagenome (GOLD analysis project Ga0302311, IMG submission 200449) | Peat permafrost microbial communities from Stordalen Mire near Abisko, Sweden - III_Palsa_N1_3 | ecosystem: Environmental > Terrestrial > Soil > Palsa > Peat permafrost | place: Sweden...
AATGGTGGCCCGCTTCGTGTCGGAACGGTGGCCCGCTTCACGTCGGTACGCTGGCCCACTTCAGCGTCGGAATGGTGGCCCGCTTCGCGTCGGTATACCCGGCCCGCTTCCGTCGGAATTCGCACATTTCGCCTGTGACACGGCCTGGATCGATTACATCAACCGCGGATCGGTGTTCGACGGCAAGACGACAGTGCCGACGACCTGGCTGGAGTCTGCGGTCCTGGAGCACGGGAACACCGGCTGGAAAATCCGGTTTTTCCATTCGACGCGAGTACCGGCGGCTCAGCCTGCCAAATAACTGACACCTGTTGTTTCAGGACGGGGCTAGCATCGACAGGCGTGTCCAACGGTCCTGATCGACAAAGCCCAGCATCAACGCGGCAGCGACTTCGCGCGCGTGCACTGCCAGGTCACCATCTGAAACCTCGCCCGCGGTCCAGAACGACAGGACGCCGCGAAATCCGAAAGCGAGCTGCCCGGGGAGCGATTGCAGGGCATGGTCGCGCCTGTCCGTGACCAGTCCGTCGCCATCGGCGAGCGCGAGTGACCACAGCACTCTGGATCGTGCCCAGGCTTGGCCCGCAACGGGTCCAGCCGTGCCGAGCCAGCCCATCACGGAGCGATTTATGGCGGGTTGTTCCAGCATGACCCTGGCCGCGATGTCGGTCGCCAGCAGCACGCGTTCGACCGCATCGCCGGACGTGGCGATCTCGGCGAAGTGCACCTCCATCGCATCGACGCGCCGGCTGGCCACGGCGTGCATGATCGCGGCCTTGCTGCCGAACTGGTTGAACGGGGTCGCGAAGCTGACCTCTGCCTCCGATGCGAGGTCGCGCATCGAGAATTCTGCCTTGCCTTCGCGCAGCAGGCGTTCGGCGGCGTCGATCACGCGCTGGCGCAGGGGTTCGCCTCTGACGCGGGGTGCTGGGGCATTTTGGGTCTTGATGTTCGTCATGGCGATATCTATATCATGATATATCCAATTTAGCGAGGACGGAGTTTGGCCATGTCGGCATTCGCATCGAAAACATTCCTGATCACCGGGGTCAGTTCAGGGCTCGGCCGCGCATTTGCCGAAGGCGCGCTCGCCGCCGGGCACCGGGTTATCGGAACCGTGCGCCAGGCGAAGGACGCCGACGCCTTTGCCGCGCTTGCGCCGGATCGCGCACATCCGCTCGTCCTCGATGTCACCGACTTTAACGCCATTCCGGGCGCGATCGCAGACATCGAACGGCAGGTCGGCGCGATCGATGTGCTGGTGAACAATGCCGGGTATGGGCACGAGGGCGTGCTCGAGGAATCCGCGATGGACGACCTGCAGCGCCAGTTCGCGGCCAATGTGTTCGGGCCGGTTGCGATGATCAAGGCGGTGCTTCCGGGCATGCGCGCGCGGCGGCGTGGTCATATCGTCAACGTGACATCGATGGGCGGGTTTATCACGATGCCCGGCATCACGTTCTATTGCGGCAGCAAGTTTGCGCTGGAGGGTATTTCGGAGGCGCTGGGCAAGGAGGTGGCCGCGTTCGGCATTCGCGTGACCGCGCTGGCGCCGGGTCAGTTTCGCACCAACTGGGCCGGGCGTTCGATGGATCGGACGCCGCGCAGCATTGCCGATTATGACCAGGTCATGGACCCAATCCGTGCCGGGCGGCAGGCCAAGAGCGGGCATCAGCCGGGCGACCCTGCCAAGGCCGCGTTGGCCTTGCTGGCGCTCGTAGATGCCGAAAATCCGCCGGTGCGCCTGTTCCTTGGCGCCGATGCGCTGGGGCTCGTCGATCAGAAGCTGGGCGCGATGAAGACCGAAATGGCGGATTGGGAAACGCTCTCGCTATCCACAAGTTTCGCCGTTTAAGCGATCTTGCAGGACGGATCCGAATGCGAAGTCGATCATTCAATAGTTCACCGAACTCGAACAGGATCGACGATTTTGACTGCACCGACCACAGCGCAGCGGTTTCTGCGCGACGCGACCGGCGCCGACCACGAACGGGTCGACGCGCTTTATTCCCGCTTCGATCTGGCCGACCGCGCCAGCTACGCGGCCTTTCTGCAGACGCAGGCGCGCGCGCTATTTGCGCTCGAGGCGGCATTGACCGGTTTTCCCGGGCTGCCGGCGTGGCGCGCCCGGTCGCCGCTGATCGCGCAGGACCTGGCCGACATGGACTTGCCCCTGCCCGACCCGGCCCCGATCGCTGCCCTACCCGATGACGCGGCCGCGCACGGCACATTGTATGTGCTCGAAGGGTCGCGGCTCGGGGGCAGCATTCTGGCAAAGCACGTCGGGGCCGACCTGCCCACCGCGTTTATTGCCGCCAGCCACCAGCCCGGCGAATGGCGCGCGCTGCTTGGCACGATCGCTGATGCAGCGGAGCTTGGCGGCGAAACGTGGCGCGCATCGGCGATTGGCGGGGCGAAGGCGGCCTTTGATGTTTACGCCAGGGCCAGCGCCAAAACCTAGCCCGAATTCTGCCGCTCTTTCGCAACGCCGATCGTGTCCGCCAGGTGTGTCGGGCTGATCGGTTTGCGGATGACCGGCACGGCTTTGAACCGTTCGGGAATGGTGATGGTGTCGCCGTAACCCGTCGCAAAGACGAACGGCACGCGCGACCCCAGCAGTGCGTCCGCCACGGCGGCCGAGGTGTCTTCGCCCAGGTTGAAATCGAGCACCGCGCAATCGGGCAGCACCGTTTCGATCTGCGCCAAAGCCTGCTGCACGTCCGCCGCCAGCCGCACCGATGCGGCGCCGAGCTTGATCAGCGTGTCTTCGGTATCCATCGCGATCAGCGCCTGGTCCTCGACGAGCAGGACATTCTGGCCGGTGAGCGTGTCGCTGACCGGCGTTGGCGCAGGTGCCGCCGCGGGTGCGGTCGCGCCATGCTTGGCGATATGGCGCGCGGGAATGACCAGTTCGGCGGTCACGCCGCGCGGATCGTAATCGACACGCGCCGAACCGCCCATGTCATAGGCCATCGTCGTCTGGACGAGTTTGCTGCCAAAGCCGATGCGCGTCGGGCTGGCGACCGGCGGGCCATCGCTTTCCTGCCATGTCACCACGCAATCGCCCATAACCGAAAGCCGCCACGACACGTCCAGCCGGCCTTCCGGAACCGAAAGCGAGCCGTATTTCGCCGAATTCGTCATCAGCTCATGGATCACGAGCGCAACCACGCCAAACGTCCGCTCGGTCAGGCCGACCGCCGGCCCCGACAGGACCACCCGGTCATGCACCGCGCCATAGCGATGCAGGCTCGCCTCGGCCTCGACCAGCATTTCGAGGTCGCCCCCGCCCCCGGTCTGCAGCGACTGATCGTGCGCAAACGCGAGCGCGCGCAGGCGCCCCTCCATCGATGCGGCATAATCTTCGACCGTGGCCGCGCTGGCGCCGGTCTGCCGCGCGATCGATTTCACCAGCGACAGGATGTTTTTCACGCGGTGGTTGAGCTCGTCATTGAGCACTTGCCGGCGGCGTTCTGTCCGTTCGCGTTCGTCGGATGTCGCCTCGTTATAGCGCAGCACGACATCGCGCAGATAGGCGCGGATCGCCTCTGCCACGGCGATTTCGGGATCGGTCCAGGGCTTCGACTGGCCGCGCACGTCTTCGCGCCACAAGTCGAAACTGCCCCGCGGGCTCAGCCGGTCGCCCGATACGCCGGTCACGACCTGCTTTACCGGTGCGCCCGCCCATTCGATGTCGAACGCTTCCTCGCTGCGAAAGAATACGAGATAATCGCGCGAGACCGACGAAATCGGAATGGCCAGCATCCCGGCGATTTCCGTACCATAGCCGGACTCGGTGCCGACCAGCGTGCTCAGCTCGGTCGTGCTCCAGACATTGCCGGCAGCGAGCGGGCGGAGCGTATCGACAAGCTCGGCCACGCGTTCGCGCGGCGGCGTGCGGCCGACCGCGCTCCACCCTCCGTTGACCGAAATCCCGATGCCATTGCTCTCGATCAACTCGCCGAGCTGGGCCAGATGGCGCGTAATCGCGACATCGACCTGCTCGCCCGGTTCGACATCGCCGACGATCTGATCGAGCTGTTTGCGCGTTTCATTGGCAGCCACGAGCGCGGCGCGGCGCTCGGCCAGCGCCACCTGCATCGAAAAATATTGCCCGATCAGCTCGGCCCCGACGCGCAGCGGCATCGGCACCACTTTGGGCGTGTCATGGTGGCACGAGATCAGCCCCCACAGCTCGCCATCGACCACGATCGAAATCGACATCGTCGCCGCGACGCCCATGTTGCGCAGGTATTCGCAATGGATCGGCGACACGCTGCGCAATTGCGCGAACGACATATCGACCGGCTCTTCCCCGTCACGCAGCGGCGGGACGAGCGGAACCGGCGAAAAATTCACATCGCCGATCATGCGGATCGTGTTGACCAGATAGAGCCGGCGCGCCTGGTACGGAATATCCGAGGCCGGAAAATGCTGGCCCATGAAACTGCCGAGCTTCTCGCTCTTGGCCTCTGCAATGACGCGCCCGGCGCCGTTGTGCAGGAACTGATAGACCATCACCCGGTCATAGCCGAGCATCGCGCGGATCAGCCGCGCCCCGGTCCTGGCGACCTGGTCCACGCTGGACGCGAGCCCGATACGGCGGACGAGGTTCTGCGTCATGTCCAGCGCATCCTTCGCGCCGGTGGCATCGATCGCGGTCGGCTCGATCTCGACGAACAACTGGTCCTTGTGCTGATGCACGACGGCGTCGACCGCATTGGACAGGTTGGGCAATTTCAAACCCAGGATAATGCCCGCAAGATGCGAACCGCCGCCACGCCCGGCCGCATTGCGCAGATCATGCGCCGCCTCTGCGCCCAGCACTTCGGGCAGTTTCATCCCGACCAGCGGCGAATTGCGCTGCCCCAGCAAGTCCTCGGAAGTCGCGGACGCATACGTGACTACAGACGATTCCGGATCACAGACCAGCATCGCACCGTGGGGCTGAATGCTGCCGGGGATGTGGATGGGCTCCCTGTCGCAATTCGTCAGATCGACGGGCGTATTGTCAGGTTCGCTTGAATGCATGGGGTCAGTCTGTAGCAATCTCGCCAAACGCTGTCGACAACACAGGTTAATCGACTGCAATACATGGGTTCGCCGACGAACCACTATGTCTAGCGGTGTCACATTGCACTTTGCTTGACCGGCGGCTCGGGTATAGTGCCTTGAAGAACGCAAGATAGCGTTGGCCGGGAGAGACACGATGACCACCGCACGCAGACCCACGGCGAGCGCCCCCGTTTCAAAAGCGGTAGCAACGGGCCTGATCGCGCTGCTGTTTGCGGGCAATGCGCTGAACTATGTCGATCGGCAGGTTGTCGCGCTGTTGAAGCCGACGTTGCAGGCGGCGTTTCACTGGTCGGATGGCGATTATGCCAATCTGGGCGCCGCGTTTCAGCTCGCCGCGGCCAGCGCGCTGGTGTTCGTCGGCTGGTTTATCGATCGGTTGGGCGTGCGCGTCAGTTATGGGCTCGCGGTGCTGGTGTGGAGCCTGGCCGGAATGGCGCATGCCGTGGCCAGCACGGTTTCGCAATTCGTCGGCGCGCGCGTGGTACTGGGGATCGGCGAAACCGTCAGCACGCCGGCGACGGTCAAAGCGGCAACGCTGTACCTGACCCCGACGCAGCGCAACCACGCGCTGGGCGTGATCAACACTGCGCCCAATATCGGCGCGATCCTGACCCCGCTGATCATCCCGCCGTTTGCCGTCGCATTCGGCTGGAAAGCAGCGTTTGTGGTGACCGGCGGGCTCGGCGTGCTGTGGCTGATCGCCTGGGTGCTGGGCACGCGCAACCTGGAGCCGGTGGGCAAAGTGACCGAGCGCGCGCCGGTGGAATGGGCGCATATGCTGCGCGAACGCAGCAGTTGGGCGGTGATCGGCGCGAAGTTCTGGACGGACGGCGTGTGGTGGTTCGTGCTGTTCTGGATGCCCGATTTCTTTCACCGGGTTTATGGGATGGAACAGGCCAAGCTGGGCCAGCCGATCGCGATCGTGTTTGCGCTGGCCGCGACCGGCGCGCTGACCGCGGGCTGGCTGTATCCGCGGCTGTTGCGCGGCGGCCTGGGCATCGATCGCGCGCGCAAAGCGGCGATGTTGCTGTTTGCGCTGGTCGTTCTGGCGATGCCGCTCGCGCTGCTGACGCGCAGCCCGTGGATCGCGGCGCTGCTGATCGGCATGGGCCTGTTTGCGCATCAGGGATTTTCGACCAGCATTTTCGGCATGGCGACCGACATCGTCCCTGCGCGCCATATCGCCAGCGTGATCGCGCTGGGCGCAGTCGCGGGCAATCTGGCGGGCATGGCTGTGATCGAGATGGCGGGGTATTCGCTGCACACCGGGTTGGGCTATGCGCCGATGTTCGTGTTTTGCGGGCTGGCGTATCTGGTCGCGCTGGGCTGGATCCAGATGGTCATGCCGCGGCTGGTGGCGGCGGATTAGCCTATCAAGGTATTGTAATCACACAACGTCCGCTCATCCTGAGCCTATCGAAGGAGCTCATCCTGGGCCTGTCAAAGGACGCGCGCCCCTGCCCCGTTATTTGCGCGCGCTACCCCACCCCTATCGTCGCCCCGGACTTGATCCGGGGTCCCGCTGCCTTTCTTTTGCTGGCGCCTCGTGAAGGCTACGAAAGCAAGATGAAGCTGGATCAACCGTAGCGCGCGTCCTTCGACAAGCTCAGGATGAACGGGTCTTGTTAGTTAGTTCAACCGGGTCGCAGCCAACAAAAAAGGGGCCGGTGCACATGGCACCGGCCCCCTTTCAGCATGTTACGCCAATCAGAAATTATACCGCAAAGTTCCGCCGAAGTACCGGTCGGAATCGCGCGGGATCTGGTAGATATATGACCCACCCGGGCCACCCGTGCTGATCGTCGATGCATAGTGATTGTTGAACAGGTTCTTGACCACGAACGACACCCTGTAATGCTTGCCCTGGTCGACCGCGGCGATGCTGGCATCGACTTGCGCATAGCCGGCGATGACCTGCGCGTTGAACGCCTGGATTTGCGCGGCAGTGTTGGTCGCCTGCAATGTCGAGATCTGCTTGCTGGTATACGAAGCCAGCCCGTTGAACTCGATCGCGAAGGGCAGGCCCTGGAACTCGGCGGTATATGTCGCGCCCAGGTTGCCCTTGTTTTTTGGCGCAAACGCCAGCGGCGTGCCGGGCGTGATGTAGTTGATCTGCTGCGCTGCCGGCGGTTCCAGGAACTGATCGACGTGCGCGTCGGTATAGCTGTAGCCGCCGTTGATCGTCAGCGCGCGGGTCGGACGGATCAGCAGTTCTGCTTCGGCGCCGCGGGTCGAAACCTTGCCGGCGTTGATGATCGTCGTGGTCACCGTGCCGTTGACCGTGGTCGGGTAATTGGCCTGGTAATTGTCGACTTTGGTATAGAAGCCGTCGACGTTGAAAATCACCCGGCCATTGGCAAAGCTGTTCTTTAACCCGCCTTCGAACGCATTCGATGTTTCGGCAGAGATCGGCGCAGTGTTGAAATACTGCATGTTGTAGAACACGTTGAACGCGGGGCCTTTGTAGCCACGCGAATAGCTGGCGTAGAGCATGTTATGTGGCGCCAGATCATATTCCAGCGCAGCTTTGCCCGATACGTTGTTTGCGCTGGTCGATCCGGTCCATGGCGTGCCGTTGAAGCCAGCGCCGGTGGTGTTGCCAGCCGCCGCGACATTGGCGTCGAAATCGGCGCCGATGCCCGCAGGCGCGCCAACGCCCGGATATGTGCTGCCGGTGAAGTTGTCGGTGCGCGTGTCGTACGCAGTGACCTTGTCATGCGTATACCGCAGGCCGGTAACCAGCCGGACCGTCGGCGCAAAATGCCAGGTAGCCTGGCCATAAGCCGCCGCGTTGTAGAACGTCGAACCGAACACACCGGTACCCGATGGATTGACAATCGTCGATTCCGCAGCCGGGCACGGGGTCAACCCGTTGGGCAAAGTCGCCGCCGTCGTCGCGGTGCAATAGGTGTCGGTGCGGGTGTATGTGCGCTTGGCGACGGCCTGATAATAGAACGCCCCGACCACATAGTCGACAAACCCGCCGGTGGGCGATGTCAGGCGCAATTCCTGCGTAAAGGTGTGCGAGCGTTCCGGGCCGTCATCGTGGATCAGCGGGATCTGGCGATAGACCTGGTCGACCCAGTCGCCGTCGCGGATTTCCTCGTTGTTCCACTGGCGAAACGACGTGATCGAGGTCAGCGTATGCGTGCCCAGCGCGAGATCGGCCTGGACCGATCCGCCATAGGTTTCTTCATTGGTGTGGTTGGGCAGGCTCTGAATGCTCTGGCGCGTGTTGCCATAAAGCGCCGGAGCAAGAATGCTTTCGATCGCCTTGTTAGCCGCCGAAACCGGGGTCACATTGTTGAGCGCGCCGATTACGAACGCGCAGCAATTGTCGTCCGATTTGCGATAATCGCCCAGAACCTTGATATGCAGGTTGCCGACGTCGCCGATCACCTGGGCGCGCACGCCATAATGCTTGTAGCCGTTGATCTTGCTCTGGGTCGTCGAATCCCAGATGTTGCCTTTGTAATCGCTGTAGAAACCGGTGACGCCCGCGCGCCAGTTTTCGCTGATCGGGCCGCTGATGCTGGCCTTGACCTTGTATTCGCCGCCGGTGAACGCCTCGACATCCATATAGCCGCCGAGCGTCTTGCCCGGTTCCTTGGTGACGATGTTGATCACGCCGGCCGAAGCGTTCTTGCCGAACAGCGTGCCCTGCGGCCCGCGCAACACTTCGACGCGGTCGATGTCATACAGGTCGCCAAAGCTTTCGCCCGCGCGCGCCAGGACGACGCCGTCGAGCACGCTGGTCACGCTCGGCTCGGCCGCGATCGAGAAGCTGACGGTGCCAAGACCGCGCAGGAACAGCGCGGAATTGAGGCTGGTATCGCCTTTGACGAAGGTCAGCGCGGGCACGAGTTTCTGCGTGTCCTCGATGTTGTTGGTCGACAGGCGCGCCATCGCATCGCCCTATACGACGGTGATCGCGACGGGCACTTTCTGCAGCGGCTCGGCGCGTTTCTGCGCGGTAACGATGATTTCGGTGGGGGCCGAGGTATCGACCACCGGTGTCACAGGCGCGGCGGGCACCGTCTGGGCCTGCGCAGCCACGGAGGTCGCGGCGATTGTCGCCAGCGAAGCTGATAACAGCTTGTAATACTTTGATTTCATGTCGATCTCCCCTGCGAACGCGACGTAATTTGATGCCCGTCCGTTTTTATTGCGGTGGGCCGGCGCCAGCGAACTGGCGGCGGCGGCACGGTATGTCAATTAGATTTGTAGAGTAATAATCAGGTCATGCATGGCGTTACCGACCGCGTTCGGGCATACGCTGTCCGGAGTCGGACAGGGCCTCGAGGCGCGCAAATCGGGCGACCGGCGATGGTGCTATGACGATATAGTGGACTGATTTCATGACATTTCTCCCACTCCATGGGCAGCGCGATGGCTGCTCTGGCGCAATGTCCCGGCATTGCTGCCGCGCTTGCGATTGACGGTTGATTTGCCGATCAACGCTCGATATGTCAACCGGTGTCATAACGACAGCACAAATTGCCAGATGGCGATGGCCGGTGGATAAATGCTGCGGACACAAACGGGATGCAGGATGAAAATCGAGTTTTCAGCGACTGATTCGGGATTCGAGCTGGTGTTTGCCGGCCGCGTGCTGCTGCGGCACAGCGCTATGTGTCCAGCGCTGACAGTGGCGCGCGGGCGGCCCGATGTGACGATGGTGCGCGGCAATTTCCGCATCGATGACGCACCGCATGACCTGGTCAGCCCGACAGGCTGGCGCCGCGAGGGCGGTTCGATCGTCATGATCGAGGGCCAGGCCGAATTCGCGCGCATCGTGATCACTGCCGATGGCCTGACGATTATCGCGACCGACCCGGCGCATGACCGCCTGTGGTTGCACCTTCATGCCGACCGCGAAGAAACCGTATGGGGCGGCGGCGAACAGATGAGCCATTTTGCGCTCAACGGCCGCCGCTATCCGATGTGGACCAGCGAGCCCGGCGTCGGGCGCGACAAGACGACCGCGCTGACCCGGGTGATGGACGAAGCCGGGATGGCCGGCGGCGATTACTGGAACACCAATTATCCGCAGCCGACATTCCTGACCTCGCGCTGGCTGGCGGTGCATTGCACGACGACGTGCTACAGCGTGCTCGACTTCACCGATCCGGCGCGCCACACGATCGAAGTGTGGGACAATGCTGCAACGATCCGGTTGTTTGCCGGCGACGGGCCGCAGGACTTGATCGGGCAGCTATCGACCCATTTCGGCCGCCCGCGCGCCCTGCCCGACTGGGCGATCGGCGGCGCGATCCTCGGGCTGAAACAGGGCATGGAAAGCTTTACCCGGCTCGAAACGTTTCTGGAAAACGGCGCAGCAATTTCCGGCCTGTGGTGCGAGGACTGGGCAGGCATTCGCGAAACCAGCTTTGGTCGCCGCCTGTTCTGGGACTGGACCTGGAGCCGCACGCGCTATCCCGACCTGCCCCAACGCATTGCCGACCTGAACGCACGCGGCATCCGTTTTCTCGCTTACGCCAATCCCTATCTGGCGATCGACGGCGCGCAATATATCGAGGCTGCTGCAGGCGGCCATCTGTGCCTGCAGAGCGATAGCGACGCGCCGTATCATGTCGATTTCGGCGAATTCGATTGCGGCGTGATCGATTTCACCCGCCCCGAAACCTGCGAATGGTTTGCCGAACGGATCCTGGGCCGCGAACTGCTCGACATCGGCATTTCGGGATGGATGGCCGATTTCGGCGAATACCTGCCGACCGATGTGCGCCTGCACAGCGGTATCGACGCGATGGCCGCGCACAACGCGTGGCCAGTCCTCTGGGCGCAAGTCAACGACCGCGCGCTTGAACTGCGCGGCCAACAGGGCGACGCGCTGTTCTTCATGCGCGCCGGGTTTTCGGGTGTCTCGCACCATTGCCCGCTGCTGTGGGCGGGCGACCAGTCTGTCGATTTCACACGCCACGACGGCATCGGCACGGTGATCACCGCCGCGCTGTCGGCGGGCCTTGTCGGCAATGCGTTCAGCCATTCGGATTGCGGCGGCTATACTTCGCTTCACGGCAACATCCGCACCGTTGAACTGATGCAGCGCTGGTGCGAACTCGCCGCCTTCGCGCCGGTCATGCGCAGCCACGAAGGCAACCGCCCCGACGACAACCTGCAATACGACAGCACCCCCGAACTGCTCGCATGCTTTGCGCACTGGAGCCAGGTGCACGCCCTGCTCGCCCCCTACGTTCGCGCGCTGAGCGATGAAGCGGTTGCAACCGGCCTGCCCGCACAACGCGCGCTGTTCGTGCATTATCCCGACGACACCGCGCTTTACGCGATCCAGGATGCATACCTCTATGGCGCCGATCTGCTGGTCGCACCCGTAATCGAGGAAGGCGCGACCGAGCGCCAGGTCGTGTTGCCCGGCGAAACGCCCTGGCGCCATGTCTGGTCGGGCACGGATTACGCGCCCGGCACGCACACCGTGCCCGCGCCGATCGGCCAGCCGCCGGTGTTCTATCGCCCCGCCAGCCCGTATGCCAAGCTGTTCGCCTCGTTGACAGAAAGCCCGCGCGCATGACCGATCGATCCAACATTCGCGATGTCGCCGCGCGCGCCGGCGTCGCGGTCAAAACCGTCAGCCGCGTGCTCAACGGGCACCCCTATGTCAGCGCGCCGATGCGCGAAAAAGTCGAACGCGCGATGGCCGAACTCGAATTCCGCCCGAGCGTCGCGGCGCGCATCCTGTCGGGATCGAAATCGAACCAGATCGCGCTGATCTACGACAACCACAGCCCCTATTACATGTTCCAGATCCAGACGGGATGCTGGGAATGCTGCAAGGCCAACGGCATCCGCCTGCTCGCCCAGCCGGTCGATGTGACCGATGCCGATGTCGGCGAACAGGTGCGCGGGCTGGTCAGCGAAACGCATGTCGATGGCATCGTGTTGTCTTCGCCCGTCACCGATTGCGTGCCCGTGCTGCGCGCGCTCGATGCGCTCGATATCCCGTTCGTGCGGATATCGCCGGGCACCAATCACGCGTTGACCTCGTCGGTGTTCATGGATGATGCGCAGGCCGCCGACGACATGACCACGCATATGATCAACCTGGGCCACCGCCGCATCGGGTTTATCAAGGGCCACGCGAACCATATGTCGAGCGACGATCGCCTGTTCGGCTATCGCCGCGCGCTCGATCGCGCCGGGATTTCGTTCGAGCCGCAACTGGTGCTGCCGGGCGCGTTCAATTTCGAAAGCGGGATGGCGGCGGCCGCGATCCTGCTCGATATGGCCAATCCGCCGACCGCGATCTTTGCCGCCAATGACGACATGGCCGCGGGCGTCCTGGCGGTTGCGCACGGGCGTGGCCTGATCATGCCCGATCAACTGTCGGTCGCGGGGTTCGACGACACCACTTTGGCGCGCACGGTGTGGCCGTCGCTGACCACGATCCACCAGCCGATGGCCGACCTGGCGCGCACCGCGACCGAAATCCTTATCGCTGGCGGCGATATCACGCATCGCCGCCTGCCCCACACGCTTATCGAACGCGCCTCCGTTGCGCCCCCCACCAGGATATACCCATGAGCCTTCTGCCAATACCGCCTGCCTACCGTCAGCTTGGATCATCGGGCCTGGCGATATCGCCGATCGCCTGGGGCATGTGGCGCCTGGCCGATAACGGCCGCACTGCGGCAGAGGCGGCAAAGCTGGTCCATGCTGCGCTCGATGCCGGAATTACCCTGCTCGATACCGCCGATATCTATGGGTTCGATGGCGAGAACGGCTTTGGCGCTGCCGAAAGCCTGCTCGGCGAAGTGCTGCACGCAGAGCCTGCCTTGCGCGGCCGCATGGTCCTCGCGACCAAGGCCGGGATTATGCCGCCCCTGCCCTATGACCAGAGCCCGCATTACCTGGCCAAGGCGATCGACGCCTCGCTGAAACGGCTGGCAACCGATACGATCGACCTGTGGCAGGTCCATCGCCCCGACATCCTGGCGCATCCGCACGAAGTCGCGCGCGCGATCGACAACGCCGTGATGGCGGGCAAGATCCGCGCGCTGGGCGTGTCGAATTTCACGATGCCGCAGACCGCCGCGCTCAACCATTTCCTCGATCACAAGCTGGTGACCACCCAGCCCGAAATCAGCCCGCTGCGGATCGACTGCTTCGAAAACGGCGAGCTGGATCAGGCAATGATGCTCGGCCTGACGCCTTTGGCCTGGTCGCCGCTGGGCGGCGGGCAATTGCTGAACCCCGTGTCGCCGCGCGATATCGCTGTCGCCGACGCGCTCGATGCCGTGGCCAAACCGCACGGGATCAGCCGCAGCGTCGCCGCCTATAGCTGGCTGATGGCGCACCCCGCCGGCATCGTCCCGATCATCGGGTCGCAAAACCCCGCGCGCATTGCCGAAGGCGCCGCCGCGAGCGCCGTGCAGTGGAGCCGGACCGATTGGTACGCGGTGCTCGTCGCCGCAAGAGGAGAACGGTTGCCATGAACGAGCAAACCAAAGTGGGACAGGAATGCGAGATCGCGTGGTTTTCGGCGCTGTGCGACGATGACTATGAATTCCTGGGCGTGCCCGATCAGCAGCTCAAATCGAGCTGGGAGCATTGCCGCAATATCGTCACGCGCGCCGAAGAAGGCGGGTTTGACAATATCCTGCTGCCTTCGGGCTACAGCCTGGGCCTCGACACGACGGCATTTGCCGCCGCCGTCGCGACGCAAGTGCGGCGGATGAAGCTGCTATGGGCGACGCGCATCGGCGAAGACTGGCCGCCGCAACTCGCGCGCCGGATCGCGACGCTCGATCGCATCCTGGGCCCCGATGCTGCTGGCACGGCGGGTCGGTTGAACGTGAACATTATTTCGTCGGAAATGCCCGGCGAGAAAATCAGCTCGGCCGCGCGCTACAATCGCGCCACCGAAGTGATGAAAATCGTGCGCACTTTGCTCAATGGCCAGCCGCTCGATCACGAGGGCGAATTCTATCAGCTGAAGCTCGAGCCGCCACGCGTCACGACGATCTCCGGCCGCGCGCCCGCGTTCTATTTCGGTGGCCTGAGCCATGAAGCGCGCGAATGCGCAGCCGAAGGCGCCGACGTATACCTGATGTGGCCCGACACGATGGACAAAGTGCGCGAAATCATCGCCGACATGTCCGCACGTGCCGCCAACTACGGCCGCACCTTGCGCTTCGGCTATCGCGTCCATGTCGTCGTGCGCGAAACCGAGGAAGAGGCACGGCATTACGCCGACCGCCTGCTGTCGAAACTCGATGACGCGGCCGGCGCAGCAATTCGCCAGCAATCGCTCGACGCAAACAATTTCGGCGTCCAGCGCCAGGCCGAATTGCGCGGCGCGGCCGGCGGCGACGGCTTCGTCGAAGACAACCTGTGGACCGGCATCGGCCGCGCCCGCTCCGGCTGCGGCGCGGCCATCGTCGGCAACCCCGACCAGGTCCTGGCCAAATTGCGCGCCTACCAAGCCGAAGGCATCGAAGCCTTCATCCTCTCAGGCTACCCCCACGCGCAAGAAGCCGACCTCTTCGCCCGCCACGTCATGCCCCACATCCAACACGCCCCCCTAACCTTCTAAAATCCTCCCCGTTCCGGGGAGGGGGACCGCGCGAAGCGTGGTGGAGGGGCCAGGCCCCAGGCGCAAACCCCGCGCCTGGGGCACAGCCTGTAAATCACTTCCCGAACACATACCGGAGCCCGACCAGCGCCGCATTGTTCTTCGTAGAGAAATCGTCGGTATTATACCGCACCGGCGTTGCACCATTGACCATGGTCCCATTCGCGGCCGTGCGAGTGACAGGCACATCGGCGTGATGAACGCCGAAGTATCGATATTCGGCAATGACCGAGAGATGGGCAACCTGCCTGATCGGAACCGCCACACCGACAATCCCCTGGTACGACACCGCCCCGGCAGAGCCATATCGAACGTCTACAGCGCCCGTATAAGTGTCATTCTGCGCCAGATCGATTGTCGCGTTACCGTCGCCATGGACGCCGTGAAGGTTCAACCGGCTGTAGCCAATTCCGCCGCCGATATACGGCTTGATCGAAAACGCGGAACTTCCGACGGGAATATCGTAAAGCACATTCGCCATCGCGGAATATTGCTTGAGCGAACCGCCGACGCCACTGATCGGGGAAAACGCGCCGTTCGACCGCAAGGTGTCGATGCCACGAACGGAATTGGAGCGTATGTCACCCTCGACTTCGGCGCGGAAACCGTACGGCAGATAAACCCCGGCAGCGGCAACGCCCGTAACGCCCGTAGACGTATGCACGTGCGTATCGCCGGTGGAATCATGCGGGCTGGCAGCAAAATTCGGCCCCAGATCTGCGCTAATGTATACGTCCTGCGCCATCGCTTTTATTGGAAAACAAAATACGGCAATTAAAAGTGCGTACTTTTTCACAAATTTCTCCTGTCGCATGCGACCGCGACGATTTGATCCGACCAAGAAACGTTTTGAAATTTCAGCGCTTATTTTGGAAGTCGTGATCTCTGTCAAATTAACTCGCACCTAAATTCGAGGGATATTTTGCCCGTTTCTTGGCCGACCAAGCTAATCTTGCCCCGCGCACTAAGACCGCTGCGCTTGGGGCACCGCCCCTCCACCACACCCCAAGAGCAGAGGGGCGCGGTCCCCCTCCCCGGTTCGGGGAGGATTTTCGGTGTGGACATCGGGCGCGGGTTTGCGCATATGGTCCGCGTATGAACCGCGATCTGGCCCTAACCCTGCGACTTATCCGCCCTTGGGCGTGAGCTGACGCGTCGGTTAAGCGCCGCGTGACGGCGCTCAGGGGATTGCACTACCATCAGATGTCGACAGCGCTTTCAGCCAGCGGCATCACGTTTGCAACATTCAGGTTCCAGAGCACAAACCCATGACCATGTTGAAAAATCCGTCCGTCAAATATCGGCCCTTTCCGCAAGTTCCGCTGACCGATCGCCAGTGGCCCAGCCGCACCATCACCAAAGCGCCGCGCTGGCTGTCGACCGATATGCGCGACGGCAACCAGTCGTTGATCGACCCGATGGATGCCGAAAAAAAATCGCGCTTTTTCGACCTGCTGCTCAAAGTCGGGCTGAAGGAAATCGAAGTCGGTTTCCCCAGCGCCGGCGCGACCGAATATGATTTCATCCGCAGCCTCGTCGATCAAAACCGCATCCCCGACGATGTCATGGTCCAGGTGCTGACCCAGTCGCGCGAAGACCTGATCGCCACCACGTTCGAAAGCCTGGCCGGCGCGAAACAGGCGATCGTCCATGTTTACAACGCAGTATCCCCGCTCTGGCGCGAAGTCGTGTTCGGCATGACCCAGGCGCAGATCATCGACATCGCCCGCGCCGGCGCGAGTGCCTTGCGCGATAACGCAGCGCGTTTCCCGCAAACCGACTGGCATTTCGAGTACAGCCCCGAAACCTTCTCGACCGCAGAACTCGATTTCAGCATCGCCGCATGCGAAGCCGTCATGGAAATCCTGCAGCCCACCGTCGAAAAACCGATCATCCTCAACCTGCCCGCCACAGTCGAGGCAGCAACGGCAAACATCTACGCCGACCAGATCGAATACTTCTGCCGCAACCTGCCCAACCGTGATCGCGCCATCATCAGCCTGCACACGCACAACGATCGCGGCACCGGCGTCGCAGCCGCAGAACTGGGCCTGATGGCCGGCGCCGATCGCGTCGAAGGCTGCCTGTTCGGCAATGGCGAACGCACCGGCAATTGCTGCCTGGTGACCGTCGCGCTGAACCTGTACACCCAGGGCGTCGACCCCGAACTGGACTTCTCCGACATCGATGACGTCATCCAGACCGTCGAATACTGCAACCAGCTCCCCGTCGCAGAACGCCATCCCTACGGTGGCGAACTCGTCTTCACCGCATTCTCCGGCAGCCACCAGGACGCCATCAAAAAAGGCTTCGCCGCGCAGGAGCGCCGCAACGACCAGCTCTGGTCAGTCCCCTACCTGCCGATCGACCCCGCCGACCTGGGCCGCAGCTATGAAGCCGTCATCCGCGTCAACTCACAAAGCGGCAAAGGCGGCTTCGCCTGGGTCATCGAACAGGACCAGGGCCTGAAACTGCCCAAGAAAATGCAGGCCGATTTCAGCCGCCACGTCCAGGCCCTCGCCGACGACCTGGGCCGCGAACTGCACGCCGACGACATCTGGACCGTCTTCCGCAGCGCCTACCGCCTCGACGAACCCCAGCACTTCCAACTCGTCGACTACGAAGAAGCCAAAGCCCACGACGGCACCCGCGTCTTCGCCGGCAAAATCGCCGTCGCCGGCCAGGTCCAATCCGTCAGCGGCCGCGGCAACGGCCTGATCTCGTCCGTCGTCGCAACCCTGAACGACAGCTTCGGCATCACCATCGACGTCCGCGACTACTCCGAACACGCCCTGACCGGCGGCAGCGACGCCCGCGCGGCGGCTTACGTCGAATGCGTGACGCCCGAGGGCCGGGTCGTGTGGGGCGTCGGGATCGATGAAGACGTCGCGACCGCGAGCGTGCGCGCGATTCTGTCGGCGGCTAACGCTGCGCGGGGTTAGTTAAGGGCCTCCGGCGGCCTAGGGCCATTGCCCTAGGAACCCGTTACCGTCTTGGTCTCGCGCCATCTCCGCGTTTGTGTCCCGCCGCGAAGCGGCAGATATAAAGCCGCTTCGCGGCGGGACGCAAAGGCATGGGCGACATACCGTTCAAGACGGTAACGGGATCCAAGGGCCCCCGGCCCTTGGCCGCCGGAGGCATCTGATTGACAACACACACCCCAAAAGGCTAGCGATTAACCGACCGTTTAAACCACGCGACGAAAGACCGCCCCATGCCGCTGCCCAAACTGTTCGCCAACCTGCGCCTGCCGGTGATCGCGTCGCCGTTGTTCATCATTTCCGGGCCTGAGTTGGTGATTGCGCAGTGCAAGGCGGGTGTGGTTGGTAGTTTTCCGTCGTTGAATGCGCGGCCGGCCAGCCAGTTGGATGAGTGGCTGCACCAGATTACCGAGGAGCTGGCGACGTATAACCGGGCCAATCCTGATCGGCCGGCGGCGCCGTTTGCGGTTAACCAGATCGTGCACAAGACGAATAATCGGCTGGAGGCGGATCTTGCGCTGTGTGGCAAATGGCAGGTGCCGTTGCTGATTACGTCGCTTGGCGCGCGCGAGGATGTTTACCAGGCGGCGCATAGCTGGGGCGGGATTGTGCTGCATGATGTGATCAACAATCGGTTTGCGCGCAAGGCGATCGAGAAGGGCGCTGATGGGCTGATTCCGGTTGCCGCGGGTGCTGGCGGGCATGCGGGGGCGCAATCGCCGTTTGCGCTGATGCAGGAAATTCGGGCCTGGTTTGACGGGCTTGTGGCGTTGTCGGGCGCGATTGGGCATGGGCGGTCGATTTTGGCGGCGCAGGCGCTGGGTGCTGATTTTGCATATATCGGGTCGGCGTGGATCGCGACGGATGAGGCGCGCGCGATTGACAGTTACAAGCAGGCGATCGTGGCGTCCGGGGCGGACGATATTGTCTATTCGAACCTGTTTACCGGGGTGCATGGCAATTATTTGCGGTCTTCGATCGTCAACGCGGGGCTTGATCCAGATCAGTTGCCGGAGAGTGATCCGTCGAAAATGAGTTTTGCGTCGGGCGGAAATACCGAAGCCAAGGCGTGGAAAGACATCTGGGGATCGGGCCAGGGCATCGGCACGATCAAGACGATTGAAAGCGTTGCCGATCGCGTGACGCAGTTCGAGGGCGAATATCATGCCGCGATTGCTGCGCTTGCGGGCAACACCGCGCCGTTTACGCGATAACCGTTTCGGTTCCTTGCCACAGTGTTTCGGCCATGCGGTCGAGATGGCTGAAATTGAGTGCCGGATCGCGCGTGTTCAGGACTTTGCCGCGCCATCGTGCCGGGTCGAGCAGGCGCACGCGCAGGGCCCGCTGCAACAGGTCGATCCGCATCAGCGCCTCGACCGAGGCACCTGCGCCGCGCGTTTCGCGTCGGCGTTTCTGCCACCCCGCCTCGATCTGGCCCATGCGTTCGATGACGAGGTCGTTGTACGAATGATGCGGGCCGCGGTGCAGCGGCAAGCCCAGGCGTACCGCGGTTTCGTCGGTTGCGGGCAGTAACAGGCCATTGCGGCGAAAATCGTGGAACCCCACGGTGTCGGTCCCGATCTCTTCGATCAGGCTGGCGACGCCGCGCACGTCGAGCACTTGACGCGGCAACAGATGGTGTCGTTGCAGGCCTGCACAATAGCCTGCGCAACCAGGCATATTGACCGACCTGAATGGCAGCGCCGCACTCGGCGCCCTCATTGAATGGTCATTCCGGTGTCCCCCCAAGGATACAGTGCACACGCTGCATTGCAGGCGTAAACAAACCATTGCCGGAATCAGGAACAACCGGATTGGTACCATATCGGTGCTAAAGGGTGCGCGCGTGCAGGCTGTTCGGGCCATCGGGTTCGAGGTGGACCGTGCCAAAACCGGGCAATTCGACCTGTTGCGGGGTGTCGACGCGGCCATGCGCGACCAGCCAGTCGGTCAGGCGGATTGCGCCGCGCGCATCGGCGTCGTTCACAACGCCGCCCTTGCCGGTCAGCACGAATTCCTGCCCGACGAAATAGGCGAGGCCGCGGCTGGCAAAGCCCTGGTCCGATCGGGCCAGCGCGGTCAGCGCCAGCGCGGGGAACGGCCCGCCTTTCAGCCAGATGCCGACCGCTTCGACAAACCAGGCCGGCGACATGGCCAGCCGCGCGGGCAACCAGGCGACGGCGCGGATGCCGGGCAATTCGGACAGCGCCATGACCAGTCCCGCCAACACGCGCACTACCGGCAGCAATTGCGCGGCACCGGCCAGGTCGGCGCCCGGGGACAGCGTGACCAGCGCGTGATCGCCTGCGACAAAGCCGGCCGGCAGCGTGAGGTGTTGCAGCGGCGTATCGATCCGCAGCCCGGTGGCAGGCGCCAGACCACGGCAATCGAATGCCAGGCCGTCGCAGAACAGTTCGGCCTCGCCCGCGTTGTCATGCAGCACACGAAAACCGCGATCTGTATGCGCCAGATCGGCCAGCGACGGGCGTGACGCCGGATCGAACAGCAGGCCTGCCACAGGCGCATTGGCGATACGCCCGACCGGGCGGCTGGCTCCGCCGGGCACTGGCCCGCCGGAAAAATTGCGGTCCTGGGCCCCCATCATCCTGATCCTGGTGTCATGCTCATCCTGATTTCCACATGGACCGATGCCCCCGCACGGGTCCGCGAAAACGTGCTGCTATCGCAGTTCGCTCCAAAAGGGTCAGAAAATGCCAAGTTGCAAGCCCGTTGCGAGTGATCGGGCCAGGTCCCGACATCTTTGCAATTCGTTATGGGGCACCACTTTCGGCGCCATGATCGCTTCCGGCGTTTCAGCGCCCAGTCGCACGATCAGCGACGGCGCGACCCGGCGCAATCGCCAGCCGGTCGCGATCCGGTCGATCTGCGCCTCTGCGCCCTGGCCCGCATTGCCGGCTGCGATTGCGGTGGCATAGCCGCGGCCCTCGATGCGGCCCAGCAGCGGATAATAGCAGCGATCGTAGAACTCCTTCATTTCGCCGCTCATTGTCCCCAGATTTTCGGGACAGACGAACAGATACCCGGCCGCCGCCAGCATGTCGCCGGGCATGGCGTCGCTCGCACGGATCAGCCGCGCGGCGGCATCGTCGTCTTCTAGCGCGCCAGCCAATGCGGCCTCGGCCATCGCCTGCGCCGCGCCGGTCCGGCTGTGCCAGACGATCAGCAGCCCGGACGCTTGAGCGCCCGCGTCCGGCGCAATTTTATCCACAGATCCGTCCACAACCGGTCCCCAGGTTTATCGACAGCGGGGATCACCCGTTCGCGGGCATCCTTCCGGCAAACGATACCGGCAACCCTGCGCCATGGCCAAGCTCTTTTGCTTCGGCTAGATGCAGAGGCATGTCCCATTTTAAATCCAACCCGTTTCAAACTTCGGTTTTGCGCGCATGACGCCGGTTACCGCGATCGACCGCTCGCTGTCGGGCCAGGCCTGGCGCTGGCGCGGCGGCAATATGGATTTTGGCAAAGGCAATTCCGGCCTGACCTCGGGCGATGACCTGGTCGACCAGTTGCTGCTGTCGCGCGGAGTCGACCGCTCCGAACTCGATCGCCATCGCCGCCCGACGTTGCGCGAATTTTTGCCCGACCCATCGATTTTCCGCGATATGGACAAGGCCGCCGCGCGGCTGGCCGATGCGATCACCGCGCGCGAGGCGATCGCGGTCTATGGCGATTACGATGTCGATGGCGCGACGAGTGCGGCGCTGCTGATCCGGTTTTTGAACCTGTGTGGCACGACCGCGCGCCCCTATATCCCCGACCGCTTGCTCGAAGGCTATGGCCCGACCGGCGAAGCGCTGGTGCGGCTTGGCGCAGAAGGTGCCAAATTGGTGGTCACGGTCGATTGCGGCGCGATGGCGCACGATGCGCTGGCCATGGCTGCGCGCGCCGGGGTCGAAGTGATCGTGGTCGATCATCACAAATGCGCCGCCGAGCTGCCGATCACGGTCGCACTGGTCAATGCCAACCGGCTCGATGAGAGCGACGAGGCGGCCGCATTCGGCAATCTGGCTGCGGTCGGCATGGCCTTCCTGCTGGCGATCGCGACCGCGCGCGATCTGCGGCAGCGTGGGTATTTCGGGACGAAATCGCCGCCCGACCTGATGGCGCTGCTCGACCTGGTCGCGCTGGGCACGGTCGCCGATGTGGCGCAATTGCGCGGGCTCAATCGGGCGCTCGTCGCGCAAGGGCTGAAGATCATGGCGCGACGCGACAATGTCGGGCTGGCCGCGCTGATCGATGCCAGCAAGATCAACCGCCAGCCGACATGCAGCGACCTGGGCTTTGCGCTGGGGCCGCGGATCAATGCGGCGGGGCGGATCGGCGACAGTTCGCTGGGCGTGCGCCTGTTGACGACCGACGATCCCGACGAAGCCGCAACGATCGCCGCGCGCCTGTCGGTGCTCAACGACGAACGCCGCGGGATCGAGCAGGTCGTGCAGGAGGCGGCCGAGGCTTGCCTGGAGGCAGCCGGCGATACGTGCGTGCCGGTGCTTGCGGGAAATGGCTGGCACCCCGGCGTGATCGGCATTGTGGCGGGTCGGATCAAGGAAAAGACGGGCAAGCCGGTGTTGATCATCGCGCTCGATGCCGATGAGGCGGGGCATGGCAAGGGATCGGGCCGCTCGATCGCCGGGGTGGACCTGGGCGCGGCGGTCATTGCCGCGCGCGCTGCGGGCCTGCTGGTCGCGGGCGGCGGGCATGCGATGGCGTGCGGGCTGACGATCGCGCCGGGGCAGCTCGATGCGCTGCGCGCGTTTCTGGACGAGCGGCTGGCGCGCGATGTCGCACACGCGCGCACTGCGCAGACGATGCTGCTCGACCTGTCGCTGGCTCCGGGGGGACTGACGCCCGACCTGGTGACTTCGCTCGAAGCGGCGGGCCCGTTCGGTATCGGCTGGCCCGGCCCGCGGGTTGCGATCGGCCCGGTACGGCTGATCAAGGTCGATCTGGTCGGCACGGACCATGTGCGCATGGTCGCGACGGGCAACGATGGCCGATCGTTCAAGGCGATCGCATTTCGCGCCGCGCCGACCGAAATGGGCCAGGAGCTGTTGCACGCACATAAAGGCCGCCAGTTCTGGCTGGCCGGGCGCGCGAAGATCGACGATTGGGCGAGCCGCCCTGCCGCCGAACTCCATGTCGAAGACGCCGCCTTTGCCGACTGAAATTTTGCGCGCCAATTCCCGCATTAAAACTGTCACAGATAAACCCGCACATTAGGGTTGACGCACCGCAGAAGAGCCAATAGAGGCGCGGACCTGCCCCGCAGCACCAAGCGCGCGGCCCCATCGTCTAGCGGTTAGGACGCGGCCCTTTCACGGCTGAAACACGGGTTCGATTCCCGTTGGGGTCACCATCCTTCTGGTGATTGCATACCTGGCGCCCCGCCCGAGCGGGCACCATTCGGCCCCTTCGTCTAGTGGTCAGGACGCGGCCCTCTCACGGCTGAAACACGGGTTCAAGTCCCGTAGGGGTCACCAGATTTATAGCTCAAAGCAACGGGTCGCCTGACGGGTATGTCATTGCGCGGCCGCGAGTACGTCTTCTGCGCGTGTCCAGTCGCTTTTGCCGTAACGGCCGTTGTCGAGCGGAGCCAGCTTGCCGCGGCCGCTCGCCATATCGCGCAGGTATTGCATGCCCTGCCAGACTGGAAACGGGGCATCCGATTTTGGCGTCAGCGCTCGCGCGACTGCAATAACCGTGCTGAGCCGGCCAATCCCGCCCGCCCGCAACAGCTTGTACCGAACCCCCGTCAGCCGCGTCATGATGATTGCCAGATCGCGCGCGCTGACGACATCGCCCGCGATGCGCAGAAACCGCGGCGCATCTACGTCGAGCGCGACATCCGCGGCATAGTCCGCCACATCATCCTTGGTGGTGAAATCAAAGGGCTGATCGGCATCGCCCCAAAAGAGAATCCGGTGAAATTTGTGGAGTACGATCGGGGCTTCGCCCGTCAGCAGGTCGGCAAATGCGCCATTCAACACCGATGATGCACGAATTGCGCTACGATCGAGACGCGCCATGAAGGTCCGGCGCAGGTCCATGTTGCGATTGTCGCCCGGCCGGGTCCTGGTGAAATCGAGCGAAAAATCGGATGGGATGAAGCGCGGCACGCCCGCCGCGATGGCGGCGTCGAGCAACTGGCCCTGAGCGCCAAGGATTGTCGGCTCAAGCCCGTTGAGCGCAGACACGACGCAATCGGCGCCCCGGCAGGCAGCAGCCAGCGCTGCGGCATCGCCAAAGTCGACCTCGATCGCGCCGGTGGCATTCAGCGCGGCAAGCACTCCGGTCGGCGTCCCGAGCCGCACAAGCGCGCGAACGGTCACACCGCGCCTTCCCAGCGCACGAGCAATGCGTCCGCCCAGGTCTCCTGTGGCGCCAGCCAGCACGATAGTCGGGCCCGTTCCCTGCTGCGCGTTATCGGACATCGAGCCTCCACCGAATTGAACGACATGCTGCGGTTCAATCTGTATAACGGCGCGATTGACCTAAAGGTTCGTCGCCGGGCTCGTCGCCTGGGACGCCGCCGTCTCATGGCTGAAACGGATTCAAGGTCGTAGGGGTCAGCACCACCAACAGTGGCACTTGCGTTGTAGTCAAATATCACTACAAAGCGATATGGCTCGAAAAGCGCTGCGTGACATTTCCTGGCTAAAGGGTGCGCTAAAGGATTTCCGTGCGTTCCCCCTGCCCGCTCAACAAAAGGCCGCGCGGGGCCTGACCCAGATTGCCGAAGGGGACACGCCGCAGATCGCCAAGCCGATGACCGGACTTGGCGCGGGCGTTTGGGAACTGGCCATAAAGGAGCGTGGGGATGCTTTTCGCGTCATCTACGTGCTCCAGATTGATGACGATATCTGGGTGGTTCACGCCTTCCAGAAGAAATCGACGAGCGGCATCGCCACGCCAGCGCATGAGATCGACGTGGTACGAGAACGCATCAAACGCTTGAAGGAGGCGTTGTCATGAGCAGCCAGGTGAACGATGGTCAGGAAGACGATTTCGAACTGGTGCGCGGATCCGGCAATGTATTTGCCGATCTGGGCTTGCCCGATGCCGAGCTGGAACAGCTCCGCGCTATCCTCGCGGCCGAAATCGGCAAGACGCTGACGGCAGACAAGCTGACTGTGCGCGCCGCCGAGAAACGCACCGGTGTTGCGGCCGCCGATTTCTCACGCATCCGCCAGGCACGGCTGAAAAGCTTCACCATCGACCGACTGATGACGATCCTCAACCGGCTCGACCGCAAGGTGCAGGTATCCGTCGCGGTCTATCCGCGCGATCCGGCAACGGTGAATGACCGGCATGTCACGGTATAACTGCGTCTTTGGGCGAACCGGCAACGCATAAGGCGAGGAGTTTATACAGCATGGCAACAGCCAAGCCGCACCAGAAGCGCGTCTCTCCCGGCGATGTGGTCCGCATCGCCAGCGGCAACTTCCTCGAAATGTATGACTTCATGGTGTTTGGCTATTTTGCCAGCGACATTGGCCATGCGTTTTTTCCCGCGGGCAATGCGACGGGCGCGCTGCTCAAATCGCTTGCGACATTCGGCGCCGGGTTTCTCATGCGGCCGCTGGGCGCGCTGGTGCTGGGCGCGTTTACCGATCGCCATGGCCGGCGCGCGGGGCTGCTGCTGACGCTTGCGCTGATGAGCGTGGGCATTGTCACGCTGACCATTACGCCCGGCTATGCCACGATCGGCGTGCTTGCGCCGATTCTCATTCTGGCGGGGCGGCTGGTCCAGGGTTTTTCGGCGGGAGCGGAATTGGGCAATGTCTCGGTCTATCTGGCCGAGATCGCGCCGCCGGGGCGCACCGGTTTTTACGTGTCGTGGCAATCGGCTTCGCAGCAGGTTGCGGTGATCGTTGCGGCGCTGGTCGGCGTGGCCTTGTCCCACGTGCTTGCGCCGGCGCAACTGGCCGCCTGGGGCTGGCGCCTGCCGCTGGCGCTTGGTTGCATGCTGGTGCCGCTGCTGTTTGTCCTGCGCAGGCATCTGCGCGAGAGCGATGCGTTTGAAAAACGCGCCGCGCCTTTGACCATTGCCAAGATCATGGCGCAGCTTTGGCAGGCGCGCGGCGTGGTCCTGGCGGGCCTCGCGCTGGTGCTGATGACGACGGTCAGTTTCTACATGATCACCGCCTACACCCCCACGTTCGGCAAGCTGCTCCATCTACCCGAGCAGGCCAATCTGTGGGTTACGGCAGGCACGGGCCTGTCCAATCTGCTGTGGCTGCCGGTGATGGGCGCGCTGTCGGACCGGATCGGGCGCACACCGATCCTGATCGCCTGCACCGCGCTGATGATGCTGACCGCCTATCCTGCGATGCTGTGGCTGACGACGGCGCCCAGCGTGCTGCACCTGGTGATCGTCGAGCTGTGGCTGTCGGCGCTCTATGCCAGCTACAATTCGGCCATGGTCGTCTATCTGACCGAGATCGTGCCCGCCGACGTGCGCGCGTCGGGGTTCAGCCTGGCCTATAGCCTGGCGACAGCGGTGGGCGGGTTCACGCCGTTTATCGTCACATGGCTGATCGACGTCACGGGTAAGCGCGCCATTCCCGGCTTGTGGCTGAGCGCGGCCGCGCTGATCAGCTTCGTTGCGGTCATGATCCTGACAAAGCGTGGACAACGGACAGCGTGACCTACCTGGGCGATCACCTGCTGCTGCTCGTCGCCGCGATTGCCGGCGCGATCGCGCTGTTCGGCACGGTCCACGATTTCCGGCACAGCCGTCGCCGCGATCTCGACAAGGTCAGTCTGATTTCTTGGGGCAAAATATCGATCTTTGCGATGATCATCGCGATCGCCTGCCTGGCGCGGGGTTTGCACACGGTCTTTTGACCATACGCGCAATTGTCCAAAATCAGTAACCTGGCGCTGGTACGGCGGTGGACCTCCTGTAATACTGCGCCCGACCATGAGCACAAATCCTGCAACCCTGAATGCCCCGCCACCCGCCAGCCCCTCGTGGAGCCTGCCGCGCGTGCCGTGGCCAGGCATTGTCGTCGCGCTGCTCGCGGGCATCGGCCTGCTGCTGGCGGGCGCAGGATGGGTCGTTACCGCGATCGTGGTCCTGGCCTGGGTGGCGACCTTGTGGTTGATCCGCCCCGAAGCCGTCGTCGAAGTGCGCACCGTCGAAGTCGGCAGCGTCTCGCGCCATGCGATGATCGACCTGATCGAACCGTTCGGCGTCCCCGTGCTGATGCTCGATGGACAGCGTATCGCCGCGGCCAATGCCGCCGCCCGCGCCGAACTGGGCAACCATATCGTCGGCCAGGACGCGCGCGTCGCGCTGCGCCATCCCGAGGCGATCACCCTGCTCGACACGCGCGAGGGTAGCGTCACCGTGCGCGGGCTGACGGGGCCGCGCAGCATCTGGCAAGTGCGCCGCGTCGCGATCGATGACCGCTTCTCCTTGATCGAGCTCAACGACAAGACCGCCGAAGCCGATATCAGCCGCGCGCACACCGATTTCGTCGCCAATGCCAGCCACGAACTGCGCACGCCCCTGTCGTCGATCATCGGCTATATCGAAACCCTCGCCGATCCCGACGCGCGCATCGACCCCGCCACCACCGCGCGCTTTCACGCGACCGTCCTGCGCGAAGCCAAACGCCTGCAGCACTTGGTCGAGGACCTGATGTCGCTCTCGCGGATCGAGGCCGAAAAGCACGACGTCCCGCGCGACCGCATCGACCTGGGCCAGATGGCCGCGTCGATCGGCGGCGAAGTCGGCGCGACGATGGGCGACGAACGCATCGTCATCGCCACCGAACCCGGCACCGTCCTCGGCGATCGCCAGCAACTCGACCAGGTCATCCGCAACCTCGTCGACAACTCGATGAAATATTCCGACGCCTCGCGCCCCGTCGAACTGACCGTCGTGCGCCGCGGCAACGAAGCGGTCCTGAGCGTTACCGACCATGGCGAAGGCATCCACGCCGACCACATCCCCCACCTCACCCGCCGCTTCTACCGCACCGACCCCGGCCGCAGCCGCGCCGCCGGCGGCACCGGGCTCGGCCTCGCGATCGTCAAGCACATCGTCGAACGCCACCGCGGCAAGCTCGACATCACCAGCAAACAAGGCGTCGGCACCACCGTCACCATCCGCCTGACGCTGATCGATTAGGCCCCTGCCCCGGTTTACAAACAGCTTTGTACGATCATCAGGCAACCAAGGCCCCGCGCGATCATTGCCGAATCTACACAAAGCCCGCACGCTCTCCCCACGAAGTTCAACACGATAGGGCCCACATGGTCGCTGAACACACCGTCAAGGCATTCGATGAGGACATGACCCGCCTGCGCGGGCTGATCGCCGAAATGGGCGGCCTGGCCGAATTGTCGATTGCCGAGGCGATGGAGGCCCTGGTCGGCGGTGACGAAGACCTCGCCGCCGAAGTGATCGCCCGCGACAAACGCATCGATGCCCTCGAAAGCGAAGTCGATCGCCTCTCCGTCCGCGTCCTCGCCCTGCGCGCGCCCATGGCCGAAGACCTGCGCGAAGTCATCGCCGCGCTCAAAATCGCCGGCGTCATCGAACGTATCGGCGATTACGCCAAGAATATCGCCAAGCGCGTCGGCCACATCGAAGGCCACAAACGCTTCGAACCCCTCACCCTCCTCCCCATCATGAACGAACTCGCCGGCGACATGGTCCACGATGTCCTGACCGCCTACGCCGCCCGCGACCCCGTCGCCGCCGCCGAAATCGTCCTGCGCGACGCCAAAGTCGACGCGTTCTACGACAGCGTCTTCCGCAATTTCGTGTCCTACATGGTCGAAAACCCCGCCACGATCAGCAGCGTCGCCCAGTTGATGTTCGTCGCCCGCAACATCGAACGGATCGGCGACCACGCGACGAATATCGCCGAGATGGTGCATTTCGCGGCGACGGGGACGTATTTGCCGGAGCGTGAGGATGTGCCGCCGCCTGCGGTTTGAGGGCCTCCGACGGGCGCTTTAAGGGCCTCCGGCGGCCTAGGGCCATTGCCCTAGGAACCCGTTAACGTCTTGAACTGCGCGCCAATTCCCCGTTTGCGTCCCGCCGCGTAGCGGCAGCTATTTCAGCCGCTGCGCGGCGGGATGCAAACGCATGGGCGGCATACCGGTCAAGACGGTAACGGGATCCAAGGGCCCCTGGCCCTTGGCCGCCGGAGGCCCTTTAACGCCCGCCGGAGGCCCTTAAATCGCCCGCCGGAGGCCACTTCGGGACACGACCCAAATGACCCTTGCATCGCAGTCACGACACCGTAACATTTGTCGTGTCTTCGCGGTGGTACTGGCAAGGGGATCGCACCCGGGCTCGAATGAGGAATTCACCTGATGTCCGCGCCCAAGCTGCTTCTCGTCGAGGATGATGCCGCGCTGGCGGAGCTGGTCGAATATCGCTTTCGTGGCGAGGGCTATGATGTTCGCACCACGGATGATGGTGATGAGGCGTTGTTGCTTGCTGCCGAGGATACGCCGGATCTCGTCCTGCTTGACTGGATGATTGGCGGGACCAGCGGGATCGAGGTTTGTCGCCGGTTGCGGCGGCAGAAGGCCACTGCGCATGTGCCGATCATTATGCTGACTGCGCGGAGCGACGAGGATGATCGCGTGCGTGGGCTTGAGATCGGGGCTGATGATTATGTCACCAAGCCGTTTTCGCCGCGGGAGCTGATTGCGCGGGTTGGTGCGGTTTTGCGGCGGGTGCGGCCGGCGTTGGCGGGTGAGACGATTACTGTGGGGGATCTGTCGCTGGATCCGACTGCGCATCGGGTTACGCGGCAGGAGGAGCCGATCAAGATCGGGCCTACCGAGTTTCGGTTGTTGCGCCATTTTATGGAGCATCCGGGGCGGGTGTTTTCGCGTGGGCAATTGCTGGACGCGGTGTGGGGTAGTGGTAGCGATATCGAGCTGCGTACTGTTGACGTGCATATCCGGCGTTTGCGTCAGGCGATTGCGATCGATGGGGCGGCGGATCCGGTGCGTACCGTGCGATCGGCGGGGTATGCGCTCGAGGGGGTTTGACCCTGAGCTACACCGACAAGGCTTTGTATAAATACAGTTCCCGCTCATCCTGAGCCCGTCGAAGGATGCGCGCCAACGCCTGCCCGGCACGACAACGCCATTACCTGGATCTACGGCTGCGCGCATCCTTCGACAGGCTCAGGATGAGCGGGGTTTGGGGATTTGTGCGGGGTTTGGGGATTCGTAGAGTAGGCTCGCGGTCGGAATTTAAGCGGGTCGGGCTTAGCCGTCCAGGCGCGTCTTGGGCCGGCCCATCCATCGCGAAATATCGAGCGTGTCAACCGTGATCCACCCGTTCACATAGTTCGCGTAATACAGCCCGAACAGCACCACCGCGAGCGCGGTCGTGCGCAGCACGAACGGGCGCGGACGGAAGTTGCCAGGCGCGCTGTGCGCCTGGCCTACGACCTTTTCCATGCCGAGTTCGTCGTGCGTGCGGATGCCGAACGGCATTACCAGGAATGCCGACAGCACCCAGAACAGCGTGAAAATCGCGATGATCGAGGTCCAGCGCATTCCCGGTGTCCTTAGTGCGTGCGCAGCATGACCTGGACCATCGACTTGCGCCCGATCCAGCGTTGGCCGCATTTCCGGATTGCCACGCGCACCGCTTCGGTGATTGCATGGCGATCGCGGCGTTTTTCGCCTTTCAGCCTGGTGATCGCTTCGCCGGCGTCGACTTGTGCTTCGGCAACGAACGCGTCCATGTCTTCATCGAGCGGGATGCCGAGCGTGGCGACTTCGACCGGCGAGACTTGCTTGCCATCGGCATTGACCGCCAATGCGACCGTGATCACGCCCATTTCGCCGAGCTTGCGCCGTGCGGACATCGTCGGGCCATCGGCGGGCGCGATGATGTCGCCATCCAGCACGAAGCGGCCGTTGCGCACGGTCTGCAGCTTGTGCGGGCCATTGGGGGCCAGGCGGATGAGGTCGCCGTTCTTTTGCAGGATTGCGCGCGGAATGCCTTGCTCCAGGCCGAGGCGGGCCTGTTCGTCCATGTGGCGCAGTTCGCCATGTACTGGCACCAGAATTTCGGGGCGCATCCACTTGTAGAGCTCGATCAACTCGGGCCGGCCGGGGTGACCCGACACGTGGATCGTCGACTGGCGATCGGTGACGAGGCGCACGCCCTTGCCGACGAGCGAATTCTGGATCCGGCCGATCTGCAATTCGTTGCCGGGAATCTGGCGGCTGGAGAAAACCACCGCGTCGCCCGCTTCGAGCTTGATCTGATGCGAATCGTTGGCGATCCGCGCCAGCGCCGCACGGGCTTCGCCCTGGCCGCCGGTGGCGAGCACGAGCAGCTTGCCGCGTGGCACGTCCATCGCGCGGTCCAGCGGCACGATCGGTGGCAAGTCATGGAGGTAGCCGCTGGCCTTGGCCGCGCCGATGATACGGTCGAGCGAGCGCCCGGCGACGCACAATTGGCGCCCGGTCTGTTCTGCGACCCAGCCCAGGGTCTGCAGACGCGCGACGTTTGACGCGAACGTCGTCACGACCACGCGGCGGCCTTTCAGGCCCGAAATGGTTTCGAGCAGGCCATCGCGCACGGCGCCTTCGGAACCCGACGGCTTGTCATTGAACACATTGGTCGAATCGCAGACGAGCGCGAGCACGCCCTCGTCGCCGATCGCGGTCAGTTCCTGCGCGGTCGCCGGCACGCCGACTTGCGGTGCATCGTCGAGTTTCCAGTCGCCGGTGTGGAACACGCGGCCATAGGGGGTGTCGATGACCAGCCCGTTGCCTTCGGCGATCGAATGCGCCAGCGGCACATAGCGGATGTCGAACGGCCCGAGCGACAGGCTGCCATTGTTCTGGATGACGTTCAGCTTGACCGTCTTGTCGATGCCGGCTTCGACCAGTTTCTCTTTGACAAGGCGCGCGGTGAATGGCGTCGCATACAGCGGCACGCCCAGGTCGGCGGCGAAATAGGGGACGGCGCCGATGTGATCTTCGTGCGCGTGGGTCAGCACGATCCCGATCAGGTCATCGAGGCGTTCCTCGATGAATTCCAGATCGGCGAACACCAGGTCGACGCCGGGGTACCACGGGTCGGCAAAGGTCATGCCGAGATCGACCATCAACCACTTGCCATTGCAGCCGTAGAGGTTGACGTTCATCCCGATTTCGCCCGAACCACCGAGCGCCAAAAACAGCAATTCTTTTCCAGGCTTCACGTAAATTCCTGATCTTCAAACATTTGGGAGGGGTTTGGCCGTCACGGCCGATGTGCTTTCAGTCCTTGACCCGTTCGGCGAGCAGCGCAAGCCCTTCAAGCGTCAGGTCGGTTTCGACATGATCGAAAATTGAGGTGTGGTCATGAAACAACACCGCCAGGCCGCCGGTCGCAACGATCGTGACGGGCCGGCCGATTTCGGTGCGCAGCCGCGCGATCAGGCCTTCCATCATCGCGACATAGCCCCAGAATACGCCGATGTGCATGGCATCTTCGGTGTTGCGGCCGATCACGCTGCCATTGTTGCGCGGAGATTCGATGGCGATGCGCGGCAGGCGCGCGGCGGCGTTTACCAGCGCTTCGAGCGACAGGTTGATTCCGGGCGCGATGATGCCGCCCTTGTATGTGCCTTCGCCGTCGATCACGTCGAAGGTGGTCGCAGTGCCGAAATCGACCACGACGAGATCACCGGGAAAGCGCGCATGCGCCGCGATCGAATTGACTGCACGGTCGGCGCCCAGCGAGCGCGGCTGTTCGATATCGATACGCAGGCCCCATTCGACCGGCGCTTCGCCCGCGATCCACGCATCCTGGTGAAAGTACTTGTTCGACAGGACCTGGATGTTGTGCAGCGCGCGCGGGACCACGGTCGACACGATTACGCGTGTGACTTGCGTGGGCGAATAGCCCTGCAATTGCAGAAGTTGCAGCAGCCACACCGCGTATTCGTCGGCGGTGCGGCGGGGATCGGTGGCAATCCGCCACCGCCCGAGAATGTTGCGCCCATCGATCAGGGCAAAGACGACATTGGTATTCCCAACGTCCACTGCAAGTAACATCAGCCCCTCACCAATTCCATGTCGCCCGCGTGGATGGCACGCTGTTCGCCATCCGCCAAGCGCAGAAGCGCGGCGCCGTCGGGATTGAGCCCGGCGAATGCGCCGATGATCAGGCCCTGGTCGCGATCGTGGACCTGAAGCAGAGTGCCGCGCGGGTGTGCGCGTGTCAGCCATTCATCGCGCAGAGCTGCCCAGCCCTGCCCGTGCCATTGTGCCAGCGCGTTGCCCCATTCGGCGGCCAGGGTGTTTGCGAAATCGTCGCGGGTGATGTCGTGACCGAGTGCAGCCAGCGACACCGTCGGTCGATCGGGCAGCTCGGGGGCCTGCGCAAGGTTTACGCCGAGCCCGACTACCACTGCATCGCCATGGCGTTCCAGCAAGATGCCAGCGAGTTTTGCGCCATCGACGAGCAGGTCGTTGGGCCATTTGAGTTGCAGGCCGGGGATCTGGCCCAGCGCGCGATGCAGGGCTACGCCTGCGACCAGCGACAGTGTTGGCGCTGGCGGATCACCGGCGCGCAATTGCGCGACGGTCGAGCCCATGAAATTGCCGTGGCCATCGCTCCACTGGCGCCCTGCCCGGCCGCGTCCGGCGGTCTGGCGATCGGCGATCAGCCAGGTGCCCTCGCCGATGGCTTCGCCCGACCCCAGTCGCGCCAGGAGCGCGCTGTTGGTCGAGGCGATCTCGGCGACGGTTTCGATCAGGGGCACATTCAGACGATGTGGAACAGCGCTGCGGCGGCGTTGCCGGCCAAACCGCCGATCCAGCGCGTCAACAGGTAGCCGAGCGGCGACAGGAACACGCTTGCCGCGACCAGCAGCACGACGTTGGCGGTTTCGGGTGTGCCGCGGACTTTGTCGGTCGCGTCATCGAAATACAGCACTTTAACCACCTTGAGGTAGTAGTATGCGCCGATCACCGAAGCCGCAATGCCGAGCGCCGCGAGCACCACGAGATGCGCCGCAACCGCCGCCTGAAACACGACGAATTTACCCCAGAAGCCGAACAGCGGCGGAATGCCCGCCAGGCTGAACATCACCATGGCCAGCGCCAGTGCGAGGCCCGGACGCGTCCGTGACAAGCCGCCCAGGTCGGCAATCGATTCGATCGCGTTGCCTTCTTCATCGCGCAGCGCCAGCACGACGACGAATGCCGCGACCGAAGTCACCACATAGATCGCCAAGTATACCAGCATCGCCGATGCGCCCGCAGACGTGCCGGCGGCCAACCCGATCAGCATGAAGCCGACGTTGTTGATCGACGAATAGGCGAGCAGGCGCTTGATGCTGTCCTGGCCGATTGCACCCAGCGCGCCGATCACGATCGACAGCAGCGAGGCGAAGATCACGATCTGCTGCCACGCGCCCGGCTGCGCGCCGAAGGCGCCCAGGCTGACGCGCATCAGCAGTGCGAGCGCGGCCACTTTGGGCGCGGTCGCGAAGAACGCGGTGACGGGGGTTGGCGCGCCTTCGTAGACGTCGGGCGTCCACATGTGGAACGGCGCGGCGCTGACTTTGAACGCGAGGCCTGACAGGACGAACACCAGACCGAAGGTTGCGCCGATCGACATTGGCCCTGCGCCGAGCGCGGTGCGGATGCCGTCGAACGAGGTCGTGCCGGTGAAGCCGTACGTCAGGCTGATCCCGTAAAGCAGGATGCCCGAGGCGAGCGAGCCGAGGACGAAGTACTTCAGTCCGGCTTCCGCCGAGCGTCCGTTCGAGCGCAGAATCGCGGCGAGAACATAGGCCGCGAGGCTGTTGAGTTCGAGGCCGAGATACAGCGTGAGCATGTTGTTGGCCGAAACCATGATGCCCATGCCGAGCGCCGCGAGCAGCACCAGCAGCGGGAATTCGGCGCGCAGGCCGCCTTCACGGTCGAAGAAGCCGGGCGCAATGATCAGGGTGACGCCGGCGCCGGTGTAGATCAGCAGTTTTGCAAACGAGGCAAATGCATCGAGGCGGATATGGCCGTCGAACGCCATCGAGGCGGTGCCGCCCATGCTGTTGACCAGCGCGGGTAGAGCGATTGCGGCCGCGCCGACCAGCACGGCGAATGCCGCGATCGAGATCGCACGGCAGGCTTTGTCGCCGCCCCAGGCTGCGACGAGCAGGAGCACCAGGCTGGCGCCGCTGAGCAGTTCTTCGGCCGAAACGGCGATCAGCGAATGGACGAAATCCATCAGCGTGCCCCCCCGATGTGTGCGGGGGTCGCAGGCGTACCGGTCTTCACGTCAGCATCCCCTTTGGGCTTCGCGATAGCAACGCGCGCCTCGAGCACCCCGATATCCTTGCGCATCGGCGCGAGGAACGATTCGGGGTAAATACCCATCCACAACACCGCAGCGGCCAGCGGCACGACCATCGCCCATTCGCGGGCGTCGAAATCGGGCATTGCGGCGGCATCGGCGTTTTTCTGCACGCCGAACACCACGCGGGCATAGAGGTACAACATATAGGCAGCGCCCAGGATGATGCCGGTGGTCGCCACCAGCGAAACCCAGCTCGATTCCTTGTAAACGCCCATCAGCGACAGGAATTCGCCGACGAACCCGCTCGTGCCCGGCAGGCCGATCGAGGCCATCGTGAACAGCAGGAAAAACAGCGCGTAATGCGGCATGTTGATCGCCAGGCCGCCGTAGCGCGAAATTTCGCGGGTGTGCAGCCGGTCGTAGATCACGCCGACCATCATGAACAGCGCGCTCGAGACCAGGCCGTGGCTGAGCATGACGATCATCGAGCCTTCGAGACCCTGGCGGTTGAACGCGAACAGGCCGACCGTCACGATCGCCATATGCGCGACCGAGGAATAGGCGATCAGCTTCTTCATGTCGGTCTGCACCAGCGCGATCAGCGAAGTGACCACGACGGCGATCATCGACAGGCCCCAGACCAGCGGCGCGAAGTACGCAGACGCGATCGGGAACATCGGCAGCGAGAAACGGATGAAGCCGTAGCCACCCATTTTCAGCAGCACGCCCGCCAGGATGACCGAGCCGCCCGTCGGCGCCTGAACGTGCGCGTCGGGCAACCAGGTGTGGACCGGCCACATCGGCATCTTCACCGCAAAGCTGGCGAAGAACGCGAGGAACAGCCAGGTCTGGGCCTGTGGCGGGAAGTCGTACTGCATCAGGGTCGGGATGTCGGTCGTGCCGGCGACATTGACCATCCAGAACATCGCGATCAGCATCAGGACCGAGCCGAGCAGCGTGTAGAGGAAGAATTTGTAGCTGGCGTAGATGCGTTCCGCCCCGCCCCAGATGCCGATGATCAGGTACATCGGGATCAGGCCGGCCTCGAACATGATGTAGAACAGGAACAGATCCTGCGCGGTGAACACGCCGATCATCAGCGTTTCCATCACGAGGAACGCCGCGTAATATTCACCGGCGCGCTTCTCGATCGAATTCCAGCTTGCGCCGATACAGACCGGCATCAGGAACACGGTCAGTTCGAGCAGCAGCAGCGCGATGCCGTCGATGCCGAGTTTCCAAGAGAAGCCGGCGAACACATCGGCATGTTCCTGGAACTGCCACTGCGCGCCGCCGACATCGTAATTCAGCCACAGCACGACGCCGAGCGCGAAATTGACGAGTGTCGTGCCCAGCGCAATGTTGCGCGCCAGTTCGCGGTTCGCTTTGACGCAGGCCACCGCGCCGACGAGCGGCACCAGCAACATCAGGGAAAGGATAGGAAAGCCGGTCATCGTGCAATCACCCAGCTGATCGCGCCGACAAGGCCGACGAGCATGACCAGCGCATAACTATAAAGGTATCCGGACTGGAGCTTGACCGCCCCCCGGCTGGCAAGTTTGACGACCGTGGCCGCACCATCGGGACCGAAGCGATCGATGATCTTGCCATCGCCCTTCCAGAACAGGCGGCCGAGCCACATCGCCGGACGGACGAAGATCACGTTGTATAGCTCGTCGAAATACCACTTGTTGAGCAGGAAGCGGTGGAGGAAGCCGAACTGTTCGACAAACGCGGCGGGGAACGCCGTGTTGATCAGATAGCCATAGATCGCGATCAGCAGCCCGATCGCCATCACTGCGAACGGCGCCAGCTTCACCCAGCCCGGTACATGCTCCATCCCGGTGAGCAGGCTCTCGTTGAACACGAGCGCCCCCTTCCAGAATTCGCCAGTGCCTTCGCTGAGGAAATGACCCGCGAACACGAAACCTGCGAACACTGCGCCGACCGACAATAGTGCCAGCGGCACCATCATGTTGAGCGGACTTTCGTGCGGGTGGTAGCCGCCGGTGCCGTCGCTGTGCGCGTGATGACCGTGGTCATCGTGCGCATGCGCGTGATCGTCATGGGCGTGGTCATCGTGACCATGCGCGTCATGCAGTGCGTGCTGAATGTGCTCCGACTGTTCCCAGCGTGGTTTGCCGAAGAATGTCAGGAAGATCAGGCGCCACGAGTAGAAGCTCGTCAGCAGCGCCGCGAAAATTCCAAGAGCGAAAGCAAACATGCCGGTCTCGGTGCCGCGTGCGTAGGCCGCTTCGAGGATCGCATCCTTCGAATAGAACCCGGCAAAGCCGAACACGCCGTCGATGCCGACGCCGGTGATTGCCAGGGTTCCGGCGACCATTGCCGCGAAGGTCCACGGGATCTTTTTCCAGAGGCCGCCGTAATAGCGCATGTCCTGTTCGTGGTGCATCGCGTGGATCACCGAGCCTGCGCACAGGAACAGCAGCGCCTTGAAGAAGGCGTGCGTGAACAGGTGGAACATCGCGCCGCCGAATGCGCCAACGCCTGCGGCGAAGAACATGTAGCCGAGCTGCGAACAGGTCGAATAGGCGATCACGCGCTTGATGTCGGTCTGCGTCGTGCCGATCGTTGCGGCGAAGAAGCAGGTCACTGCGCCGATTACCGTGATGAAGGTCATCGCGGTCTGGCTCTGTTCGAACAGCGGAGACAGGCGGCACACCATGAACACGCCGGCGGTGACCATCGTGGCCGCGTGGATCAGCGCCGACACCGGGGTCGGGCCTTCCATCGCGTCGGGCAACCAGGTGTGGAGGCCGATCTGCGCCGATTTGCCCATCGCGCCGATGAACAGCAGGATGCACAGCACAGTCGCGGTTTCAAAGCGATGGCCGAGGAAGCCGATCGTCGAGCCAGCCAGGCCGGGCGCATTGTGCAGGATTTCGGGGATCGAGACGGTGCCGAACACCAGGTACACGCCGAAAATCCCGAGCATGAAGCCCAGATCGCCGACGCGGTTGACCACGAAGGCCTTCATTGCGGCGGCATTGGCGCTCGGTTTGCGGAACCAGAACCCGATCAGCAGGTACGAGGCGAGCCCGACCCCTTCCCAGCCAAAGAACATCTGGACCAGGTTGTTGGCGGTCACCAGCATCAGCATCGCGAAGGTAAACAGCGACAGATACGCGAAGAAGCGCGGCTGATCGGGGTCTTCACTCATGTAGCCCCATGAGTAGAGGTGCACGAGCGCCGAGACGCTGGTGACGACGACCAGCATGACCGCAGTCAGCGTGTCGACGCGCAAGGCCCAGGCGAAATCGAGATCACCCGATTTGACCCATTGCAGAACCGGGGTCACGCTTGGCTCGGCATGGCCGGCCAGAAACGCGATGAAGATCGGCCACGACAGCGCGCACGACAGGAACAGCGCGCCGGTGGTCAGCACTTTGGTCGGCAGGAAGCCGAGCTGCTTGTTGCCGAGGCCGGCAACGATGGCTGCGAACAGCGGCGCGAAAACGATGATCAGGATGGGAGACATCTGGATACTCAGCCCTTCATCCGATTGACATCGTCGACCGCGATCGTGCCACGGTCGCGGAAATAGATGACCAGAATGGCCAGCCCGATCGCCGCTTCACCTGCCGCGACGGTCAACACGAACATCGCGAAGATCTGCCCGACGAGGTCGTGGAGATACGCCGAAAACGCGACGAGATTGAGATTTACCGACAACAGGATCAGCTCGATCGCCATCAGGATGATGATGACATTCTTGCGGTTCAGGAAAATGCCGAGCACGCCGAGCACGAACATGATCGCGCTGACAGTGACGTAGTGGCCGATACCAATCACAGCGTGACGCCTTTGCCGATTTCGGGTTTCACATTGACCGTGGCGTCTTCCGGACGCCGCATGATCTGGTGCGACACATTCTGGCCGCGCACGCCGGTGCGTTGCCGATGAGTCAGCACGATCGCGCCGATCATCGCGACAAGCAGGATCATGCCCGCCGCTTCGAATTCAAACAGATAGCGCGTATAGAGCAACGCGCCGATCGCGGCGGTGTTCGACAGGCCGTCCGGCACTGCCGAAGCACTGCCCGCATTGCCGAGCGCCATGTCGCCCGCGCTGCGCACCAGGATACCGATGAACAGTTCGACGAACAGCACCACACCCAGGATCGCGCCGAGCGGCGCGTTACGGATGAACCCGGCGCGCAAGGCGGCGAAATCGATGTTGAGCATCATCACGACGAACAGGAACAGCACCGCGACCGCGCCGACATAGACGATGATCAATAGCATCGCGATGAATTCGGCACCGACAAGCACCATCAGGCCCGCGGCGTTGAAAAACGCCAGGATCAGCCACAGCACCGAATGGACGGGATTGCGCGCCAGAATGGTGACCGCCCCGGAGGTGATCATCAGCGTGGCGAACAGGTAAAAGGCAATGGCCTGGATCATGATACCCCCTTACCGGTACGGTGCGTCGGCTTCGAGGTTGGCAGCGATTGCTCGCTCCCACTTGTCGCCATTGGCGAGCAGCTTGGCTTTGTCATAAAGCAGCTCTTCGCGGGTTTCGGTGGCATATTCGAAATTCGGCCCTTCGACGACGGCATCGACCGGGCATGCTTCCTGGCAGAACCCGCAGAAGATGCACTTGGTCATGTCGATGTCATAGCGCGTGGTGCGGCGGCTGCCGTCTTCACGCGGTTCGGATTCGATGGTGATCGCCTGCGCCGGACAGACCGCTTCGCACAGCTTGCACGCGATGCAGCGTTCTTCGCCATTGGGATAGCGGCGCAGCACGTGTTCGCCGCGGAAACGCGGGGAAATCGGGCTTTTCTCGTACGGATAGTTGATCGTCGCCTTGGGCTTGAAGAAGTACTTCAAGGTCAGCCAATGCGCCTTGATGAACTCCCACAAGGTGAAGCTCTTGATCAGATGGGCGACGGTCATGCGAAATGTCCGGTCAGCATGAGGTAGCCACTGATCAGGAAGACGAACAGCAGCGAGAGCGGCAGAAAGATTTTCCAGCCCAGGCGCATCAACTGGTCATAACGGTACCGCGGCACGGTTGCCTTGACCCAGCTGAACACGAAGAACCCGAACATGATTTTCAGGACGAGCCAGACGAAGCCCGGCACGAGGTAGAAAATCGGCAGGTTGATCGGAGGCAGATAGCCACCCCAGAACAAGGTCGCGTTGAGCGCGCACATCAGCAGCACGTTGGCGTATTCGCCGAGCCAGTAGAGCGCGAACGACATCGACGAATATTCGGTCTGATAGCCGGCGACGAGTTCGCTTTCGGCCTCGGTCATGTCGAACGGCGCGCGCTGGGTTTCGGCCATCGACGAGATCAGGAACATGACCCAGACCGGGAACATCAGCGGGCTGCACCAGAATCCGTTGATCAGGCCGAACAGGCCGAACCCGCGCTGTGCCTCGACGATCGTGCCGAGATTGAAACTGCCCGACCACAGCACGACGCAGATCAGGATGAACCCGATCGAGACTTCGTACGAGATCATCTGCGCCGCAGCGCGCATCGCGGAAAAGAACGGGTATTTCGAGTTCGAAGCCCAGCCCGCTATGACGATGCCGTAAACCCCGAGCGACGAAATCGCGAGGATATACAACAGGCCGACGTTGATGTTCGCCAGGATCGCGCCATGCGCGAAGGGCAAGACCGCCCAGCCCAGCAGCGCCACGGTGAACGTGATGATCGGCGCGATCAGGAACAGCGCCTTGTTGGCGGCTGCCGGAATGATCGTTTCCTGCAGGAACACTTTCAAGCCGTCGGCGAACGACTGCATCAGGCCGAATGGCCCGACCACGTTCGGACCGCGGCGCAGTGCCATCGCCGCCCAGATCTTGCGATCGGCGTAGATGACCATTGCGACCGACAGCATGACCGGCAGCGCGATCAGCAGGATTTCGAGGACGGTCGAAACGCCCCAGGCCCATTCGTAGGGCAGGCCCAGCCAGACAAAGAACGGCGTCATTCTGCGGCCTCCGCCTGGACTACGCCGTGGATCAGTTCAGCCGAACAGGTCTGCAAGGTCGGGCTGGCCCGGCCGATTGCATTGGTCAGGTAGCGATCTTTCACCGCGTAGCCGATCACGCCCGATGCGGACGCACCGGCGGTCGCGGCAGGCAAAGCGCCATAGTCGGCAATGCCTTCGACGCCCAATGCAGGAACTTCGGCAACCATTGCAGCGCGCAGTTCGGCAAAGCTGTCGAAGCGGACCGATACGCCCAGCGCATCGGCGAGTGCGCGGACGATCGTCCAGTCTTCGCGCGCATCACCGGGCGCAAACACGGCTTTTTCGCCGTATTGCACGCGGCCTTCGGTGTTGACGTAAGTGCCGTCCTTTTCGGTGAATGCCGCGCCGGGCAGCACGACATCGGCGACGTGTGCCGCCTTGTCGCCATGGTGCCCGATATGCACGATCATCGATCCGGCGAATTTGGCGAAATCGACTTCGTCCGCGCCGAGCGAGATCAGCACTTTGGGTTTTGCAGCGACCAGATCGGCAATCCCGCCGGGCTGCGCATAGCCGAGCATCAGCCCGCCCATGCGTGCGGCGGCGAAGTGCAGCACGTTGAAGCCGTTCCAGCCATCGCGCACCAGATTGAATTTTTCGGCAAATGCGAGACCGGTGGCCAGACCGCCTTTGGCCAGCGCGCCGCCGCCCATGATGATCGCCGGGCGTTTTGCATTGGCAAATACGTCGGCCACATCATCGGCGAGGTTCGCGATCACACCGGCGTCATCGCCGAGGTGCGTGACCGAATACGTCGGTTCCCACCAAGGGCCGATCAGGAAAACCTTGGCGCCCTTCTTGACTGCTTTGCGGATGCGCGGGTTCAGCAATGGCGCTTCGTCGCGGATCTGGCTGCCGTAGATCAGGATCGCATCGGCGTCCTCGATCCCGGCGAGCGTCGAATTGAACGCGACCGCGGCCAGATTGCTGGTGTCGTAGGCCAGACCCGTCTGGCGGCCTTCGAGCAAAGTCGAACCGAGCGCCTTGGCCAGAGCCTTGGCGGCAAATTGCGTTTCGCAATCGACCATGTCGCCCGCGACCACCGCGACCGATGGGCCTGGGTTGATCTTGGTGACAGCGGCCAGGGCTTCGGCCCAGGTCACCGGCTGCAACTTGCCGTCGACGCGCAGCCATGGGCGGTCGAGCCGCCGGCGGGTCAGGCCATCGACGAGATAGCGTGCGCGATCGGCCAGCCATTCTTCGTTCACGTCATCGTTGACGCGCGGCAGGATGCGCAGGACTTCGCGGCCGCGTGAATCGATGCGGATGTTCGCGCCGACCGCGTCGGACACGTCGATCGCCAGCGTCTTCTTCAATTCCCACGGACGGGCTTCGAAGGCGTAAGGCCGGCTGGTCAGCGCGCCGACCGGGCACAGGTCGATCACATTGGCCGACAGCTCGTGCTTGGCGGCCTGTTCCAGATAGGTCGTGATCTGCATGTCTTCGCCGCGATACAGCGCACCGATTTCATCGACGCCGGCGACTTCCTCGCTGAAGCGGATGCAGCGCGTGCAATGGATGCAGCGCGTCATGATCGTCTTGATCAGCGGGCCCATCGTCTTTTGCGTAACCGCGCGCTTTTCCTCGTGATAGCGCGTCTTGCCGCGGCCATAGGCCACCGACTGGTCCTGCAGATCGCATTCGCCGCCCTGGTCGCAGATCGGGCAATCGAGCGGATGGTTGATCAGGAGGAACTCCATGACCCCTTCGCGCGCCTTCTTGACCATTTCGCTGTCGGTGCGGATGTCCTGGCCTTCGGCGGCGGGCAGCGCGCACGATGCCTGCGGCTTGGGCGGCCCGGGCTTTACTTCGACCAGGCACATGCGGCAGTTGCCGGCGATCGACAGCCGCTCGTGATAACAGAACCGCGGGATTTCCTTGCCCGCCAGCTCGCACGCCTGGAGCACGGTGGCGCCTGCGGGAACGTCTAGTTCGACGCCGTCTACTTTGACCTTTGGCATTATTCTGCAGCCTCTTGAAGAGCGGCATGTTCGTGAATGCGGCGTTCCATCTCCGGCCGGAAATGCTTGATCAGCCCCTGGATCGGCCAGGCCGCGGCATCGCCGAGCGCGCAGATCGTGTGACCTTCGATCTGCTTGGTGACGTTTTGCAGCATGTCGATTTCGTCGACATGCGCGTCGCCCATGCGCAGCCGTTCCATCACGCGGTACATCCAGCCGGTGCCTTCGCGGCACGGCGTGCACTGGCCGCAGCTTTCATGCATGTAGAAATGCGACAGGTTCGAAATCGCGCGGACAATGTCGGTCGATTTGTCCATCACGATCACCGCCGCCGTGCCCAGGCCCGAGCCCACGGCACGCAAGCCATCGAAATCCATCGGCGCGTCGATGATCTCGGAAGCCGGCACCAGCGGCACCGACGACCCACCGGGGATTACGGCCAGCAGATTGTCCCAGCCGCCGCGAATGCCACCGCAATGGCGCTCGATCAGTTCGCGGAACGAGATCGACATCTCTTCCTCGACCACGCACGGGCGATCGACATGGCCCGAAATCTGGAAGAGCTTCGTGCCCTTGTTGTTGTCGCGCCCGAACGAGGCGAACCACGCCGGACCGCGACGCAGGATCGTCGGCGCGACCGCGATCGATTCGACGTTGTTGACTGTGGTCGGGCAGCCATAGAGGCCCGCACCAGCAGGAAACGGCGGTTTCAGGCGTGGCTGGCCCTTTTTGCCTTCCAGGCTTTCGAGCATCGCGGTTTCTTCGCCGCAGATATAGGCGCCCGCGCCGCGATGGACGAAGACGTCGAAGTCATAGCCCGACTTGCACGCGTTCTTGCCGATCAGGCCGGCATCGTACGCTTCGCGCACGGCGGCAAACAGCGTTTCGGCTTCGCGGATATATTCGCCGCGGATGTAGATGTACGCCGCGCGCGCGCCCATCGCAAAGCCTGCGACCAGCGCGCCTTCGATCAGCTTGTGCGGATCGTGGCGGATGATTTCGCGATCCTTGCACGAGCCTGGCTCGGACTCGTCGGCGTTGATGACGAGGAAGCTGGGACGGCCGTCCTTTGATTCCTTGGGCATGAACGACCATTTCATGCCGGTCGGGAACCCTGCGCCGCCACGGCCGCGCAGCCCTGAATCCTTCATGTTCTGAATGATCGCGTCGCGCCCGAGATCGAGCAGCGCCTTGGTATTGTCCCAGTCGCCACGCGCCTGTGCGGCGGGCAGGTTCCACGGCTGAAAGCCATAGACGTTGGTGAAGATGCGATCTTTATCCTGGAGAGCCATGCTTACCACTCCCCTCGGTAATCGTGATTTTCGGTGACCATCGCCGCCAGGTTGGTCGGTTCGCCGACCGGTTCGACGGTGTGGCGCGCAGGGTCCTGCGTGCCCGGCTTGGGCTGGCGACCGGCGACCAGTTCGTCCAGCACGAAATCGAGCCGTTCGGGCGTCAGGTCTTCGTAATTGTCGTCGTTGATCTGGACCATCGGTGCCGACGAGCAATTGCCCATGCATTCGACTTCGGTCAGCGAGAACATGCCGTCGGGCGTGGTGTGGCCCTTTTTCATGCCGCGCGCCTTGCACGCCGACACGATGTCGTCCGACCCGCGCAACATGCACGGCGTCGTGATGCAGACCTGGACATGAAACCGGCCGATCGGCGCGATGTTGTACATCGTGTAGAACGTCGCGACTTCGAGCACGCGCATCACCGGCATTTCGAGCGCTTTCGCGACGAATTCGATGACCGGCAGCGGCAGCCAGCCTTGCGTGTTCAGCTCTTCGCCGACCTGGCGCTGCGCCAGGTCGAGCAGCGGCATCACCGCGCTGCGCTGGCGCCCGGCGGGATAGCGCGCGATCGCCTCGTCGGCTTTCGCGGCGTAATCGGGAGTCCAGGCAAACTGGCCCCAGCGCGCGCGGAGTTCCGGGCTATCGGGTTCGGGATGACGGTTGGCCATCTCAGGCAATGTCCTTGATGAGTTTGATAGCGGTCATGATCAACGCCCCGCCCGCTTGAGCCACAGCGACTGCGCCCATTGCACGAATTCGTACCCGCCGATCATCGCGATCAGCATCGGCATCCATTGCGGGATCGGCGCGCCTTTCCACATCGCAAGGAAATAGACCGTCGCTGTTGCAAGGCCGACGATGCACGCCGTGATCGAAACCTGGCGCAGGATCGCGGGGCGTGACGGGCCCGTCATGACTTGCGTTCCGCAAATGCCGAACCGGCGCGCGGCGGCGCGGGCTGATCATTGCGCAGTTCACGCGCAGCGGTCAGCTTGACCCGGTCACCGGCATCGGCCAGCGCGGCGAACACGACGCGTGATTTGCCCTGCCCCTCGTCGCACATCCACCCGGCCAGCAGGCCCTGGTTCCTGTAGATGCGGCGCAGATAGCAGTTCGACACTTTCCTGATGAATTCGGCCGAAGTCATCGTGCCGCCGGCGTCGGTCTGGACCGTGGGCGCCATCGCGGCGGCCATGCCGGCAAAATCATTGATGTCCGCGGCCTGCAGGAACTTGCCGAGCGGCGTCGGCGCGGATTGCGCCATCGCCAAGGGGGCAAGACCCAGTGCCGCGCACAGGCCGAGGAGGCGCAATGCCTTCAACGGTCGCACTCGCCAAACACGATGTCGAGAGCGCCCAGGATGGCAGTCGCGTCGGGCAGCATGTGGCCTTTGGACATGAAGTCGATTGCCTGCAGGTGCGAAAACGCGGTCGGGCGGATCTTGCAGCGGTAGGGCTTGTTGGTGCCGTCGCTGACCAGATAGACGCCGAATTCGCCCTTGGGGCTTTCGGTCGCGACATAGACTTCGCCCGCGGGGACGTGGAAGCCTTCGGTGTAGAGCTTGAAGTGATGGATCAGCGATTCCATCGAGCTTTTCATTTCGCCGCGCTTGGGCGGAACGACCTTGCGATCGTCCGAAGCGATCGGGCCTTCGGGCATTTCGGCCAGGCACTGCTTCATGATGCGCGCCGACTGGCGCACTTCCTCGACGCGGACCATGAACCGGTCATAGCAATCCGAGCGCGTGCCCACGGGCACTTCGAAATCCATGCGGTCATAGACATCGTAAGGCTGCGACTTGCGCAGATCCCAGGGAATGCCCGCGGCGCGGATCATCGGGCCGGAAAAGCCCCAGGCCAGCGCGTCATCGCGGTTCACGATCGCGATATCGACATTGCGCTGTTTGAAAATGCGGTTGTCGACGACCAGGCTCAACGCGTCCTCGAACAATTCGGGCAGGCGCGTGTCGAGCCAGTCGGCGATATCGGTCAGCAGTTTGAGCGGCACATCCTGGTGCACGCCGCCCGGGCGGTACCAGGCCGAATGCATGCGCGCGCCCGATGCGCGTTCGAAGAATGTCAGGCAGTCTTCGCGGATTTCGAACAGCCACAGGTTCGGCGTCATCGCGCCGACGTCCATGATATGGCTGCCCAGGTTGAGCATGTGGTTGCAGATGCGCGTCAGCTCGGCGAACAGCACGCGCAGGTATTGCGCACGGATCGGAACGGCCAGGTTGAGCATCTTCTCGATGGCCAGCACATAGGAATATTCCATGGCCAGCGGCGAGCAATAATCGAGGCGGTCGAAATACGGCAGCGCCTGCAGGTAGGTCTTGTGCTCGATCAGTTTTTCGGTGCCGCGATGGAGCAGGCCGACATGCGGATCGATGCGTTCGATGATTTCGCCATCGAGTTCCATGACCATGCGCAACACGCCGTGCGCCGCAGGGTGCTGCGGGCCGAAATTGATCGTGTAGTTGCTGATGACTTCGTCACCGGTGGTCGGCGACTGTTCGAGCGAAAAGCTCATGGCTTGGGCGCTCCCGCGGTTTGAGCGTTATCTGCCGCTTTTTCATCGCCGGGCAGCACGTAGTTCGCGCCTTCCCATGGGCTGGTGTAATCGAACTGGCGGAAATCCTGGGCCAGGCGCACCGGTTCATAGACCACGCGCTTGTCTTCCTCGGAATAGCGCAGTTCGACATATCCGGTCAGCGGGAAATCCTTGCGGAACGGATGCCCCTGAAACCCGTAGTCGGTCAGGATCCGGCGCAAGTCTGGATTGCCCGCAAACAGCACGCCGAACATGTCGTAGACTTCGCGTTCGTACCAGCCGGCATTGGGCCACAGGGTCGTGACGGTTGGCACCGGGGTCGCTTCGTCGGTCGAAACCTTGACGATCAGGCGCAAGTTGCGCGTGACCGACAGCAGGCAATAGACGACTTCGAACCGTTCGGCGCGGTCGGGGTAATCGACGCCGGCGATGTCCATCAACTGCTGAAACGCTTCGTCATCGCGCAAAGTGCGCAAGACGTGTTCGACCTGGTCGCGCGCGACGTCGATCACGATTTCGCCGTGTTCTTCGCGGCTGGCGATCACATGAGCGCCAAGTCGCACGAGCAGCGCATCGAGCACGCCGTCAAACGGAGCGTATTTCGGTGCGGAATGGAGCACGGTTGCCATGGGCTTCTCCCTCAGCGCGCCAGCGTGCCGGCGCGGCGGATTTTGCGCTGCAATTGCATCACGCCATACAGCAGGGCCTCGGCCGAAGGCGGGCACCCGGGGACATAGATGTCGACCGGGACGATGCGATCGCAGCCGCGCACCACCGAATAGCTGTAATGGTAATAGCCGCCGCCATTGGCGCAACTGCCCATCGAAATGACGTATTTCGGATCGGACATCTGGTCATAGACCTTGCGCAAGGCAGGGGCCATCTTGTTGCACAACGTACCGGCGACGATCATCACGTCGGACTGGCGCGGGGATGCGCGCGGTGCGGCGCCAAAGCGTTCCATGTCGTACCGCGGCATGTTCACGTGGATCATTTCGACCGCGCAGCACGCCAGGCCGAAAGTCATCCACCACAGCGAGCCGGTACGGGCCCATTGGAACAGGTCCTCGGTCGACGTGAGCAGGAAGCCCTTGTCCGACACTTCGGCGTTGACGCTGTCGAAATAGGCCGCGTTTGGCGCGATGAGCCCGGCGCCTGCACCTGCAGGGTTGGCGGGCATGAGCGGTGTGGTGAGCATATCGGTCATTCCCAGTCCAACGCCCCTTTTTTCCAGGCATAGACAAAGCCGATGATCAGTTCGAACAGGAACAGCATCATCGTGGTCCAGCCGGTCCACTGCGTTTCCTTCAGGCTGACAGCCCAGGGGAACAGGAACGCGGCCTCGAGGTCGAAAATGATGAACAGGATCGCGACGAGATAAAACCGCACGTCGAACTGGCTGCGCGGATCCTCGAATGCGGGAAAGCCGCATTCGTATTCCGACAGTTTTTCCGGATCGGGATTGTGCGTGCCGGTCAGGCGCGAGGCGCCCATCGGCAGGAAGACAAACGCCGAGGAGAGCGCCAGCGCGATCCCGAGGAATATGAGAATTGGCAGGTAACCCGCCAGATAGGATGTTTGGTCGACCAAGGGGGGAGCCTTTAAAAGTCTGTGCCCCGGCCCCTAGTCCTGCCTCGCCCCGCGCGCAAGTGGTTGGCAATGCATATTTGCCCCATTTCATCATCCTTTTTGAACATGATGGCTTCCTGCGCGCGCCTGCGGAATGATCGAAACCAACCGTTTCATGCCGCGCCGCAACATTTTTCGCAGGCGCGGGCCTCCGCCGAATTGCAATGATCCACTGGCATCATTAGATGCAGGTGCACACATAAGAAAAGCCACATACAGAGGAACCAGCACCATGGCCCAGTTTTCCGCCGCCGATCCGGTCGTCATCCTGTCCTATGCGCGTACGCCAATGGGCGCGATGCAGGGCGTGCTGTCGGATATGTCCGCCACGGACCTGGGCGCGACGGCGGTAAAGGCCGCGGTCGAACGGTCGGGGGTTGCTGGTGACAAATTCGATCGCATCTACATGGGCTGCGTCCTGCCCGCCGGCCTGGGCCAGGCGCCTGCGCGCCAGGCCGCGATCAAGGCCGGTCTGCCCGCCTCGGTCCAGGCGACGACGGTCAACAAAGTGTGCGGTTCGGGCATGCAGACGGTGATCATGGGCGCAGAAGCGCTGGCTTCGGGGACGATCGACTATGTCGTTTCGGGCGGCATGGAATCGATGACCAATGCGCCGTACCTGCTGAAGAAGCATCGGTCGGGCGCGCGCATCGGGCATGACACGGCGTATGATCACATGTTCCTCGACGGGCTGGAAGATGCCTATGAGCCGGGCCGCGCGATGGGGACTTTTGCGCAGGACACCGCCAACGAATACCAACTGACGCGTGAAGCGCAGGACGGTTACACGATCGAGTCGCTGCGCCGGGCACAGAGCGCCATTGCCGAAGGGCGCTTTGCCGACGAAATAGTGCCCGTGACGGTCAAATCGCGCAGTGGCGAGACTGTGGTCGATACCGACGAAGCACCTGGTAAAGGCAAGCCGGACAAGATCCCTGCGCTGAAGCCTGCATTTGCCAAGGATGGCACGATTACGGCCGCGACGTCGTCATCGATTTCGGATGGCGCGGCTGCGCTGGTGCTGACGCGCCAGTCGGTGGCCGATGCTGCCGGGCTTGCGCCGGTGGCCGTGGTGGTCGCGATGTCTGCGCATGCGCAGGCGCCGAAGGATTTCACGACTGCGCCGGTTGGTGCGATCCAGAAATTGCTCGCCAAGGCCGGTTGGTCGCTGGGTGATGTCGATCTGTTTGAAATCAATGAGGCATTTGCCTGTGTCGCGATGTTTGCGATGCACGACCTGGGCATTCCGCATGACAAGATCAACGTCAACGGCGGCGCGACTGCTTTGGGGCATCCGATTGGTGCATCGGGGGCGCGGATTGTCACCACGCTGATCGGCGCGTTGAAAGCGCGTGGGTTGAAGAAGGGTGTTGCGAGCCTGTGCATCGGCGGCGGTGAAGCCACCGCCGTGGCGATCGAACTGGTCTGACCTAAAACCTCCCCGTTCCGGGGAGGGGGACCGCCCGTAGGGTGGTGGAGGGGCGTCGCCCCAAACGCCACCCGATCGGATACACGAAACGCTGACTGCGCGACCTGGCGAACGACCACCCGGCGGAGAGGCCCCTCCACCACTGCTTCGCGTGGTCCCCCTCCCCGTTTCGGGGAGGTTTTTTTATGGCTTGCTTGCGCCCCACAGGCTGCTTGCCGGGGCGAAGCCCTGGCGGCCGTCGATGTCGACTTTGCACCATTGGGCGGTGCAATCGCCCATCATGCGTGCGATTACGCCGGGGGATACGCGCCACATCATCGGGCCCGATCCGTCCTGGTTGGGGTGGATCTCGATGATTGCGCCCTGCACGATCGCGGTGTGCGCCTTGCGCGAGACGAACTGCGTCAGCATCCAGCCGCGTGCGCCGTCGGGATCCTCGACCAGGACCCAGCCGCCCATTTCGCGCAGGACTTTCAACGGCAGGCCGACGCGGCTGTAGATCCAGTTGATGCGGTAGTCGCGGCCGGGGCCGACTCGCATGTTGGTCTCGTTGTTGCGCAGCGACACCCAGTACGGCACGCCGTCGTTTTCGGCGGCGTGCGCCATGGGGGACACGATCAGGGCCAGCGCACTCGCTGCCGCCAGGACTGGTTTTAACTGCAACTGCATCGGGCCATGCGATACAGGATCAGGCGCGCGGGGCAAGGGTGGCGCGTGGTGCAATCGGTGGACATTCCGAGTTGCGCTTGACCCCTGCCCCCCTGCCAGCCTAGCGATACGCGATGGCCAGCGCCCCACCTCCTCATGCCGAAACCCGCCGCGTCATGGGCAAACCGCGCGTCGTCGTGACGCGCCGGCTGCTGCCCGAGACCGAGGCGCGCATGGCCGAATTGTTCGATGTCGTGGTCAATCACGATGACCATGCGCTGTCGCGCGACCAGTTGATCGCCGCGATGGCCGATGCCGACGTACTGGTGCCGACGGTGACCGATACGATCGATGGCGACCTGATCGCCGCGGCCGGCCCGCGCCTTCGCCTGATCGCCAATTTCGGCGCCGGGATCGATCATATCGACCTGCGCGCCGCGCGTGCGCGCAAGATCGTCGTTACCAACACGCCGGGCGTGTTTACCGACGATACGGCCGACATGACCCTGGCGCTGATCCTGTCGGTGGCGCGGCGGATGAATTATGGCGGGCGCGTGCTGCGCAGCGGGCAATGGCAGGGCTGGTCGCCGTCGACGATGCTTGGCCATCGGCTGGGCGGGCGCGTGCTGGGGATCGTCGGGATGGGCCGGATTGGCCAGGCGGTGGCGCATCGCGCGCGCGCATTCGGGCTGTCGGTGGTCTATCACAATCGGCACCGGTTGCCCGACGCGCTCGAAATGATGCTGGGCGCGCGGTATGAGGCAGACCTCGATGCCTTGCTGGCGCAGGCCGACATTCTGACCTTGCATTGCCCCGCCACGCCCGAAACGCGGCATATGATCGATGCGCGGCGGATTGCGCTGATGAAGCCTGGCGCGTTCGTGATCAACACCGCGCGTGGGCGGATCGTCGAGGAAGAGGCGATGATCGCGGCGCTCATATCCGGGCATCTCGGCGGCGCCGGGCTCGATGTGTTCGAACACGAACCGATGGTCGATGCGCGCCTGCGCGATCATCACAATGTCGCGATCCTGCCGCATATGGGCAGCGCCACGGTCGAGGGCCGCCTGGCCTCGGGCGACAAGGTCATCGCCAACATCCGGTTCTGGGTCGATGGCCACCGCCCGCCCGATCAGGTGCTGGAAGGCTGGCTGTAGCGGTCTGTTAATGATGTTCGGGGCATACCACCTGCGAACAGCGCCATTTGGCAGCGGTGTATCAGGGGCGGTCATGCAGGTTTCGGGCATTTTCAAGTTTGCACAGCGGTTTTGCGCGGGTGCGGCACTGCTGCTGCTGCCTGGTTTTGCGTATGCGCAGGCTGCCCTGCCCGATGCCGACCCTGCGGCTGTGACCGACAGTGGCGATACTGCTTTCGTGATCGCGATGGCGCTGCTGGGGCTGGCGATGATCCTGCCCGGGATTGTGCTACATCATGGCGCGCGGTTACGGGCGCGTGCGTTTGGCGCAACCGCGACTGAAGTCGGCGCGATTGCCGCGATTGTGACGCTGTTGTGGGTTACCGTTGGGTACACGCTCGGGTTCGGCAATGTCACCAGCGGCTGGCTGGGTAGCGGCAATGCGTGGATGCTGATCGATCTCGGCAATGTGCGCGGCGCCAGCGCGGTGCCTGAAATTGCGTTTGTGGTGTTGCAGCTTGGCTTTGCAATTCTGGCTGCGACGCTGTTGACCGGGGCGTGGTCCGAGCGTGGCAATATCGGCTGGGTCGTGCCGTTTGCCGGGCTGTGGAGCCTGATTGTCTATGCGCCGATCGCGCATTGGGTGTGGGGCGGCGGTTGGCTGGCGACGCGGTTGGGTACGGTTGATTTTGGCGGCGCGCTGGTCGTGCATGGCAGTGTCGGGATTTCGGCGCTGGTGATTACTTTGCTGATTGGACGCCGGGCGCGGTTTACTGGCGGTGAGGAATTGCCTGCCGGGTCTTCGGGGCTGACCTTGGCTGGTACGGGCATGGTTTGGGCTGCATTGCTGGCGTTGACCGCTGGGGCCACGCTGGCTGCCAGTGACGATGCTGCGACGGCGCTGGTCAATGCGTTGATTGCTGCGGCGGCTGGCGCACTGGTGTGGATGGTGGCTGACGCTGTGACTGGCGGCAAGACGCCCGGGTTTGCGTTGGCGCGCGGGGCTTTGTCGGGGATTGTTGCGGCGAGTGCTGCGGTTATGGCGATGGCGCCGGGTTCTGCGATGCTGGCTGGGTTGACTGGTGCGGTTGTGGCCTGGATTGCTGCGCGCCTGATCCGGCGTAGCGGGATCGATGATGCGGTTGACCTGGTTGCGGTGCATGGCATCGCCGGGCTTGCGGGCGCGATGCTTGCTGCGCCGCTGATTGCCGGGACGCTGGGCGGCACGGGCTATGCGCCGGGTATGGGTCCGATGCGCCAGGTTATCGCGCAAGCGGTGGGCGCTGGCGTTGTTGCCGGCTGGGCCGCGATCGGCAGCGCGATCGTCGCGCTGATGGTCGCGATGGTCATCCCCATGCGCATCAGCGAAGCCGAAGAAACCGCTTAATCCTCCCCGTTCCGGGGAGGGGGACCGCCCGTAGGGTGGTGGAGGGGCCGTGCCCCAGGCGCTATTCTTGCGAAAACGCGAAACGCTGATTGCGCGACATCGCGAACGACCGCCCGGCGGAGAGGCCCCTCCACCACTGCTTCGCGTGGTCCCCCTCCCCGTTTCGGGGAGGATTTTTTAGTCGCCGGTCAGGATACGGTCTACGAGTTGCTTCACCGTGGGGGTGAAGTTGTTCGAGTAGAACGGGTCCTGCTTGAAGCGGTAGGCTGAGTGGCCTGCGAACATCAGGTTGTCGTCCAGGTCGCCGCCGTGGGCGATGTCCTGCAGCGTTTTCTGGATGCAGAAACTGCGCGGATCGGCAAGGCGGCCGGTCGAATAGTCGTCGTGGTCTTTCCACGACGAAAACCCACAATGCGACAGGCAGCCCATGCAATCGGCCTGGTCCTTGCGGATAACGTCGCGTTCTTCGGTGCTGACGAATACAACGGTGTCATCGGGGGTGCGCAGCGCGGTTTCGAAGCCGTTCGCTGCCCATTCGCGGGCATGCGCCAGGTCGGTGGGCGTGACCCAGAAATTCTTGCCGCGCACGCCGACATCGAGCTGCACGGTGTGTTCGCCTGCCGAAACTTTGGAATACGGCACCTGGCGTGCGCTGCGCGCCTCCAGGCTGCGCAAGAACGGATTGTGTACGGCCGACGAATAGAAGCCGGTCGGCGAAAAGCGGTGAAGCAGGATATCGCCGGGTTCGATCGTGCGCAGGCGGTCTTTCCAGCCCTGCGGGATCGGGCTTTCCTCGGTCAGCAGCGGGCGCGTACCGAACTGGAATGCGATCGCGCCCAGCTCGGGGTTGTCGATCCAGTTGTTCCATTCGCGCAGGCACCACACGCCGCCGGCCATGATGATCGGCACGCTGTCGGGCACGCCCTCGATGCGCATGATATCGCGCAGCGCCTTGACGCGCGGATAGGGATCTTCGGGTTTGCGCGGGTCTTCGGCGTTGGACAGGCCGTTGTGACCGCCGGCCAGCCACGGATCTTCGTAGACCACCGCCGCCATCAGGTGCGCGACTTTGTGATAGGCGCGTTTCCACAATGCACGAAACGCGCGGCCCGACGAGACGATCGGCAGGTAATTGACGTTGTAGCGCTCGGCGATTTCCGCGAGCTTGTACGGCATGCCCGCGCCGCAGGTGACGCCGGCGACCATGCCGCGCGTCGCTTCCAAGACGCCCTCGAGCACAGGCTGCGCGCCGCCCATTTCCCACAGGACGTTGATGTTGATCGCCCCCTGCCCGTTTGAAATCTCGTACGCGCGGCGCACCTGTTCGACGGCGCCGTCGATCGCGAATTTGATCAACTGTTCATGCCGATCGCGGCGCGTCAGTTGCGGATACAACTGCGGCACGATCTTTCCGGTCGGGTCATAGCTGTCGGCATTGACCGCGCTGACCGTGCCGATGCCGCCGGCCGCAGCCCAGGCGCCCGAACTCGCGTGGTTGCTGGCAGCAACCCCCTTGCCGCCCTCGATCAGTGGCCAGACTTCGCGTCCGCCGTACAGGATCGGTTTCAAACCTTTGAAGACTGACATATCACACTTTCAGACCGGATGGCCGGTGGGTCGGAACGACCGCGCCAGCCATAGATAACGAACCCCCCACGGCCCCCGCCAAGGCCGGTCGTCGCATTCTAATTAGGCGCAATCATACCAAAGCGGAAGAGCCCAAAGCGTTGTCAAACGCCAATCAATCGTCATCGGTAACCGAGACTTTTTCACCGGTGACGCGCTGCGACAGTGCCGCGGCCATGAACGGATCGAGCGCGCCATCGAGCACATCGCCCGGATTGGTCGAGACCACGCCGGTGCGCAGATCCTTGACCTGCTGGTACGGCTGCAGGACGTAGGACCGGATCTGGTGGCCCCAGCCGATGTCGGTTTTTGCCGCATATTCGCCGCTGGCGACGGCTTCGCGCTTGGCCAGTTCCGCCTCGTACAGCCGCGCGCGCAACATGCCCATCGCGGTCGCGCGGTTCTTGTGCTGGCTGCGGTCGTTCTGGCTGGCGACGATGATCCCGCTGGGAACGTGCGTCAGACGCACCGCCGAATCGGTCGTATTGACGTGCTGCCCGCCCGCGCCCGATGCGCGATAGGTGTCCATCTTGATGTCGGCCGGGTTGATGTCGATATCGATGTTGTCATCGATTTCGGGATAGACCCAGACCGAGCTGAACGAGGTATGCCGCCGCGCCGAGCTGTCATAGGGGCTGATCCGCACCAGGCGGTGCACGCCGCTTTCGGTCTTGGCATAGCCATAGGCGTTTTCGCCCTTGATCAGCAAGGTCGCGCTCTTGATCCCGGCGGCTTCGCCTGCGTGATAATCGACCACATCGACTTTATAGCCGTGGCGTTCACCCCAGCGCGAATACATCCGCTGCAGCATTTCGGCCCAGTCCTGGCTTTCGGTGCCGCCCGCGCCCGCGTGGACTTCGAGGAAGCAGTTGTTGGCATCGGCTTCGCCCGCCAGCAGCGCCTGGACCTTGTCGGCATCGGCACGCGCGGCGAGCGCGGCCAGAGTCGCCAGGCCTTCGTTGGCAATGTCCTCATCGCCTTCGGCGTCGCCCATTTCGATGAATTCGATCGCGTCGGCCATTTCCTGGCCGATCTGCTTGACCGTGCCGATCGACGCCTCGAGCCGGCGGCGCTCGCGCATCAGCACTTCGGCCTGCTTGGGATCATCCCACAGCTTCGGGTCCTCGACCCGCGCGTTCAATTCGTCCAGCCGACGAACCGCACGATCCCAGACGAGAAATTTCCGGACAAGCGCGAGCGCGCTTTCGATGCGGTCGATATGGGCCTGCCCTTCGGCACGCATGACTTTGACCTTCTATCGCGCGGCGAATTTGCGTCGGCCGCGTGCACAAACAACAAGCTGCGCCGCTTAGCGAAGCGGTGCAGCTTGTAAAGGGGTTGGCATAGCACCCAAGGCGCTAACCCAACAATTTCGTCGTCCCGGACTTGATCCGGGACCCCACTTCTTATGGGCGCAGGTCGCGCCTGATGGCACGCAAGCAAAGAAAAGTGGGATCCCGGGTCAAGCCCGGGATGACGAAAACAAGTCAGGTTGGGGGCTGACGGACCCGATCAATGCTCGGTGTTGAGCTTCTGCACCAGGGCCAGCGTCTGTTCGACGTGGCTGCGGTAGTCCATATCGGTGTGGGCGAACACGATTTTGCCGTCGGGGGTGATCACATAGCTGGTGCGGCTGGCGAGGCCGGTGTCCTTGCCGTCCTTGCCCATCAGGTGGACGTCATAGTCCTTGATGACGGCAGGGCTGGCGCTGGCCACGGCGAATTTATCGCGGCAATCGAGCGACGAGAATTTTTCGAGCGATTCGATGTTGTCGTTCGACATGCCGACGACAGTTGCGCCGGCTTTGGCGAAATCGGCGCTGGCGTCAGCAAATGCGTGCGCTTCGAGGGTGCAACCCGGCGTGAACGCCTTGGGGTAGAAATACAGAACCACCGGGCCCTTTGCGAGCAGCGCCTTGAGCGAGACCGGCATCGGCTGGCCCGCCAGCGCGCCTTGTGTGGCGAAATCGGGCGCCATCGTGCCCACTGCCAGTTCGGCATGCGCGGTCAGCGGGACCATGGCGAGAGCCAGGGCGGACGAAAACGCGGCAGCGGCCGCGATGAGGGTTTTTGGGTTCATACGGCGCACGATACCACAGCCGCGTCCCGCCTCAAGCCCGGTGCTTAATAAACCGTGCCGTCATCCTCGACCGGCGCGGTGTCGGTTTCGGGCGGAGCGATTGCGCCGTATTTCGCGGCATAGGCCTTGCGCAGCGCGTCGAGCACTGCCTGGCGCGTCGAGATCTGCAGGTCGCGGCCGGTGCGGCGCGGTTCGCTGTCGGGCTTGAACGCTTCCCAGATGATCCCGGCCTTGGGATCGCGATCGTCGGGCGTGCCTTCGAACACATGTTTGCCGGATACGCGATCGATCTTGGCCAGGCGGATGCCTTCGGGCGCGGTGAACGGAATGTCGTGCCATTCGTCGCGCGTGGCCTGGACGAACTGCTTGAAAATCGGCCCGGCGATCCGACCGCCCTGGGCATAGCCGCCCAGGCTGCGCGGCTGGTCGTAGCCCATGTAAATGCCGGCTATGATGCTCGGCGATCCGCCGACGAACCACACGTTGGTCGGGCCCGAGGTTGTCCCGGTCTTGCCGAAGATCGGCAGGTTGAGGTCGCGCAAGCTCGCTGCGGTGCCGCGCACGACCACGCCTTCAAGCATATGTTCGACCTGGAACGCGGTGCGCGCATCCATTGCCTGACGCCCGGTCGGCTTGAACCGGGGCATCGCATGGCCGTCCCACTGCGCCATGTTGCAGGTGTCGCAATTGCGCTTGTCGGCGCGGTAAATGACTTTGCCGTTCCGGTCCTGGACGAAATCGATCAGCGTCTGGTCATGCAGCCGGCCGTGATTGGCCAGCGCGCCATAGGCATTGACCAGGTGCGCGACGGTCGTATCGCCCGCGCCCAGCGCCATCGCCAGATAAGGCGGGTAATTGCCGATCCCCATCGTCTTGATCATGCGCACGACTTTGTCCATGCCGATGTCGTTGGCAATGCGCACGGTCATCAGGTTGCGCGACTGTTCCAGGCCCCAGCGCATCGTGTGGCTGCCGCCGCCGCCTTCATCGCCAAAGTTCTTGAAGCATTTCTGGCCCAGCGCCGCGCCCTGATAGACGCAGAACGTGCCGTCGAGCACGATCGAGGCCGGGGTCATGCCGTTATCGAGCGCGGTCGCATAGACGAAGGGCTTGATCGCCGAGCCGGGCTGGCGATTGGCCTGCGTCGCGCGGTTGAACGAGCCGAGCCGGGCGTCGAAGCCGCCCTGCATTGCCAGCACGCGGCCATTTTCGGGATCCTGCACGACCATGCCACCAGATACTTCGGGGATGATCCGCAAAGCCCAGTTCGAGCCATTGGGCGCAACCGCGACGACATCGCCGGGCTTCACGCCCTCGGCCAGGCCGCCGACTTCGCCGGTGGTGCCATCGGTGAACCCGATGCGCCCGGACGAACCCGATTTTTCGAGTATCGCGCCGACGCGCCAGTCGAGATACTTGATCGAGATATTGCTGCCGATCAACTGGCCCTGCCACTGCGTCGGATCGACCGTGGCGATCGGGCCGTGCCAGGCGTGGCCGGCGGCATAGCGCAGCAAACCGGCGCGCAGCGAGGCCTGCGCCGCAGTCTGCAACCGGGTGTCGAGCGAAGTGCGCACCCACAGCCCGCCGCCGTAGACGCTGTTGACACCGTCATCGGGATTTTCGCCGAACTGGTCGATCAACTGGCGGCGTACTTCCTCGAGGAAATAGCCGGCGTCGGTCGTGTAATTGTCGGGCCGGCGGGTGACGAGGCCGAGCGGCTGTGCCTTGGCATTATCGGCAGCGGCGCGCGTCGCATAGCCATTCTTGACCATCTGATCGAGCACCCAGTTGCGCCGGGCCATCGCCTTGTCGAGGAATTTGGCGCGGCCGTATTCTTCGGGTGCCTTGGGCAGGATCGCCAGGAAAGCGGCTTCGTTCAGCTTCAGGTCGCCGACGTCCTTGTCGAAATAGGCGCGCGATGCGGCCTGCACGCCAAAGCTGTTCCGGCCCAGCGCGATCTCGTTGAGATAGAGCTCGAGGATCTGCTGCTTGGTCAGCACGGATTCGATGCGCAGCGCGAGGACCATTTCCTTCAGCTTGCGCGAGACTTTGTATTCGTTGCCGATCAGCAGGTTTTTTGCGACCTGTTGCGTGATCGTCGATCCGCCGCGCGCGCGGTTGCCCGTGCCGAATTTGGTCGCATAGTCGATAACCGCGGCGCCAAGGCCGGTTACGTCGACGCCGTGATGCTGAAAGAACGATTTGTCTTCGGCCGACAGGAATGCGCCGATCAGCGGCTCGGGGAAATCGACATAAGGCAGTTCGACACGGCGTTCGCGCGCGAAAGTCGAGGCGATTTCGCCATCGGCGCCGCGGACCATCGTGGGCAAAGTCGGCTGATAGGTCAGCAATTTATCCGCGCTGGGCAGTCCGCGCAGGACCGTCGCCCACAACGCGCCATAGGCCAGCGCGATCAGCAGCACGAGGATCGCGATGCGCCGCGTCCAGCCCTTGGTGGTCACTGCGCGCCAGGCGCGCGCGAAGCTCCAGCCCGAACCATAGCGGCGAATGCGAAACGACACAGGTTCTGCGCCAGATGCGTCGGATGGGGTATCGTCGGGTGGGGTGTCGTTGACCATTGTGCCGGGGCTTTAGAGCAGGTTCTGCGTTTTGGAAATAATCGAGTTCACGTGCCCGCTCCGCCTGCCAGATAAATCTCGATCGCATGGGCGACCGCCTTGCCGAATGCGTCGCGCCACGCACGCGATGACATGGCATGGACATCGGCAGGGTTGCTGACATAGCCTGCCTCCAGCAGCGCGGACGGCAAGTCGAGCGATTTGAGCACGACGAACGCCGCCTGTTGCAGTGGCACATCGCGGAACTGGATCTGCCCCTGCCCTTCGCGGCGGATCAGCGCGGCGAAATCCTGCGAACTGCTGCGCATGCGCTGTTGCGACAGGTCGACCAGGAATTGCGAGACGGTGTCGCCTTTGCCGTCGAGCGAAACGCCGTTGATCGTATCGACGCGGTTTTCGCGCGCGGCCACCGCGCCGGCGAGCACGTCCGAGGCTTTGTCCGACAGTGTATAGACTGTTGCGCCGGTGGCATTGGGCACATCGGCAGCATCGGCGTGGATCGACAGGAACAGGTTGGCGTGCATCCGGCTGGCAATGCCCGATCGTTCGGTCAGCGCCAGGAACCGGTCATCGCTTCGCGTCAGTGCGACGCGGACATGGCCATCGGCTAGCAAGGCGTCGCGCACCGCAAGCGCAAGCGCGAGGGTCAGCACCTTTTCGCGCTCGCCGCCCGGACCCGATGCGCCCGGGTCATGCCCGCCATGCCCGGCGTCGATCACGACCAGCGGGCGGCTGGCATCGGCGGGCCCTTCGATCGGGGGCAGGCCGATTGCCGATTGCCCGTTGGGCAGCACAATCCGCACGACATAGCGCGGGATCGCGCCGAGCGGTCCACCAGGCAGGCGCAATTGCGCGGCCAGCGCCGCCAGCGAGAGCGCGAAAATTGCCACGATCGCGGCGATCCACAGCATGCGCAGCCGGTCGGTGCCGTACATCACACTGGCAGTTTTGCGTGCGCGCAGGCTCATTCGGCGACCGTGCTCATCATGCCCTCTGGCGCTTACGATAGCGCCCGTTTCGGGCCGCCATTAACCCTGACTTGCGTCCTTGCGCCAGCCCGCAACGCGGCGCAGTCGCAAAAAAGACCGACCTGATGAGCAAAATGCCACCGCAACGGTATAAAAGGCGCGCGGGTTTTAATTGCCGCTTTGCAATTGCGATGCTAGCAACCCAAATACCGGGGAATGCCAGCACCGGCACCAGCCAGGCTCTTGCGCCATACTGCACGCTGAAAACCGTGCGTCACGCAAGACCGGCGAGCGGAGCCGTTGGCAGGACGAACCGGTGAAATCGCGGGACAAGGCGGCACGATTCCATGCCCCTGCCCCCGCCAGAGGTTGATGCCCACAATGACGAGCCGAATTTCCAGTCTGACGAAGCGCCCCACGGGGGTCCTTCGCGACTGGATTAAATTCAGTTCCCGCCTTCACGACCAAATTCGTCGCGAACGTACCAGCGGGCTTGCGCGCGTATCGCCGCGCATCGTCATTCGGGCAGATTCACACCAACCGCCGCCGAGCGGCGAGCATATCGGGGCAATTCCCACGCTCGCATTCGGCACATCCGCATTCGCGATCCGCCCTGCCGGCAGCCTGTGCTGCCCGGCTGGCGTTCGCGCCACCGCAAATAACCGCGCCCAGGACCCGGGATTCGTCCCGCGGCCGCGCGGCTGGAGATACATCAATGACTACGCGCATGCTGATCGATGCGCGCCACCAGGAAGAAACCCGGGTGGCGGTGCTAAAAGGCAATCGGATTGAAGAGTTTGATTTTGAATCTGCCGATCACAAGCAGATCAAGGGCAATATCTACCTTGCCAAAGTAACCCGGGTCGAACCCTCGCTGCAGGCCGCTTTTGTGGACTTTGGCGGGAATCGCCATGGTTTCCTGGCCTTCAGCGAAATTCACCCCGACTATTACCAGATCCCCAAAGAGGATCGCGAAGCGCTGCTGGCCGAAGAAGCCCGCCACGCCGAGGAAGAAGCGGCGCTGCGCGCCGCTGAAGACGACGAAGACGAAGATTTCGACGATGCCGATTTCGACGGTGCGGATCATTATGACGACGCAGATGGCGTAACCGAGATCAACGATGCCGGCAGCAGCCGCGTCGCGACGATCGAAGGCGGCGTGATCGAAAACGGCGATGATGGCGCCGAGCATGACGATCATGAGCATGACGAACAGGGGCACGCCGATCACGCAGCCGACAGCGAAGAGAGCAGCGACGAAAACGGCCAGCGCCGTGGTCGTGGCCGCCGTCGCCAGTCGCGCGGTCAGGCGAAGGAAGCCGACGATCTGCGCGCGCGCCGCCTCGCTTTGCGCCGCCGGTACAAGATCCAGGACGTGATCCAGCGCCGCCAGGTGCTGCTCGTCCAGGTCGTGAAGGAAGAACGTGGCAACAAGGGCGCGGCGCTGACCACGTACCTGAGCCTCGCCGGCCGGTATTGCGTGCTGATGCCCAATTCCAGCCATGGCGGCGGGATCAGCCGCAAGATCAATTCGTCGGCCGATCGCAAGCGCCTGAAGTCGATCATTTCGGACATGGCGCTGCCCAAGTCGATGAGCTGCATCGTGCGCACCGCCGGGCTGCAGCGCACCAAGACCGAGATCAAGCGCGACTTCGACTATCTCGCACGCCTGTGGGACGATATCCGCGAAAACACGATGAAGGCGAATGCGCCGGAGCTGATCCATTCGGACAGCGACCTGGTCAAGCGCGCGATCCGCGACATCTATAATCGCGAGATCGAAGAGGTCGTGGTCGAGGGCGAAGCGGGATACCGCGCGGCCAAGGATTTCATGAAGCTGCTGATGCCGAGCCACGGCAAGCGGGTGAAGCAGTACGCCGATCCGGTACCGCTGTATCAGCGCTATGGCGCCGAAGACCAGTTGACCGCGATGTATGACCCCGTCGTGCAATTGCGCAGCGGTGGCTATCTGGTGATCAACCCGACCGAAGCGCTGGTGTCGATCGACATCAACTCGGGCCGGTCGACCAAAGAGCTCGGCATCGAGCAGACCGCCGTCTCGACCAACCTGGAAGCCGCGCGCGAAATCGCGCGCCAGTTGCGCCTGCGCGATATGGCCGGTCTGGTGGTCATCGACTTTATCGACATGGAATACGGATCGAACGTCCGCAAAGTCGAAAAGGCGATGAAAGACGCGCTGAAAGACGATCGCGCACGCATCCAGGTCGGCCGCATTTCGGGCTTCGGCCTGATGGAAATGAGCCGCCAGCGGTTGCGCACCGGCGTGTTGGAAGCGACGACGCGCGGCTGTCCGCATTGCGATGGCTCGGGTCTGGTGCGCACTGCATCGTCCGCCGGCCTGTCGGCGCTGCGCATGATCGAGGATGAAGCGGCCAAGGGCAAAGGCAGCATCATCACGCTGTATTCAAGCCATGAAGCCGCGATCTACGTGCTCAATGCCAAGCGCCACGATCTCGCCGAGATCGAGGCGCGGTATGGCGTGCTCGTCGAAGTGATCCCCGAAGGCGAGAACGAAGGCGCCAAGATGCGCGTCGCCTCGCGCGGGCCGCGTCCTGAATTCGTCCCCCGGTTCGAACCGATCGCCGAGCCGATCGAGGACGATCTGGACGAGGAAGAGGACGACATCGAGGAAGAAGAAGAAGTCACCGAACGCGAGAGCGCGCGCGAGCCACGCGAACAGCGTGAACCGCGCGAGCCCCGCGATGCCGAAGGCGGCGATGGCGCAAAGCGCAAACGCCGCCGTCGTCGGCGCGGTCGCAATCGCGATCGTGAAGACGGCGCGCCCGAAACCGGCGAAGCCGGTGCCGGTGGTGACGAAAGCGACGAAGACGAAGTCGCGGGCGATGACACCGCGCAGAGCAGTGAGCACCCCGGCGACGCCACCGGTGATGGCGGCGAAGGTGATGGCGGTCGGCGCAAGCGCCGTCGTCGCAACCGTCGTCGGCGCAATCGTGATGGTTCGCCAGTTGGTGATTCGGAAGCGAATGGCGAGACGGAAGACGGCGATGCACCGGAAGGTGACGAGCCCGAAGCCGAGGCAGTGGCCGACCATGTCGAACCGGTTGCCGCGATCGCAGTCGAAGCAGACGAGGCCCCGGCCAAGCCCAAGCGCAGCCGCCGGAAAAAGGCGTCTGACGAGGGCGAAGTCGTAGCGGAAGCGCCAGTTTTGGTTGAGGCACCTGCCGAAGTCGAAGCAGTTGCCGAAGTTGCGGAAAAGCCCAAGCGCAGCCGCCGCAAGAAAGCTGATGTCGAGGTCGTTGCAGAAGCACCGGTCGAAGCGCCAGCCGAAGTAGTCGCTGAGCTGCCGGCAGAACCGGTTGTCGAAGACGCCAAGCCGAAGCGCACGCGCCGCAAAAAAGCTGACGTGGCTGCAGAAGTCGAAACGGTCGAAGCTCCGGCTCAACCCGTGATCGAGCCTGCGACTGCCGAGGCTGCCCCTGCCGAATCGCCCGCTCCCGAGGGTGGCGATGATTCGGTTGATGAAAACGGCGCGCCCCGGCGTGGCTGGTGGCAGCGTACGTTCGGCGCCTGATGTGATGGATAACCCCGCCCGCGCGCCGCAAGGCCGTGGGCGGGATCCATCTGGCGAGAGGTTCTGGCCATGATCCCGCCCAACCGTTCGCTTACCCTTGCCTTGTGGCAGCAGCCGGGCCTGTTGGGGGAACCCGACGCGATGGTCGACCGGTTGTCGGCGCTGCTCGACAGCGGCGCGGTCGCCGGAGTCGATTTGTTGCTGCTGCCTGAAGTGTGGACCACCGGCTATATGGATCCGGCCGCCATCACCGAAGGTGGCGACCAGGCCGGCAGTCCGCTGCTGACACGCATGGCCGCTCTTGCCGCCAAACATGGTCTGGCCCTGGCGTTCGGGTTTCCCGAAGATGCCGCACCCAAACGCTATAACACCGCGTGGATCATCGATGGCACCGGCCAGACGATCCTGGCGTACCGCAAGGTCAACTTGTGGGGCGATTACGAACGCGAACTGTTTGCCGCCGGAGATCAGCCCAGCGCGATTGCCGAATTGCATGGCTGGCGCATCGGCTTTTCGATCTGTTACGACACCGAATATCCCGAAACGCTGCGTGATCTGGCGCTGCGCGGCGCAGACCTCGTGCTGGCGCCCGCCGCGGTCGGCCGCGAATTCGCGCTGGTCGGTGAAGCGATCATCCGCGTGCGCGCCGCCGAAAATGGCGTGTGGCTGGCGTTTGCCAATCGCTCGGGCGAAGAACTCGGCTACCAATTCGACGGCCAATCCGCGATCGTCGGGCCCGATGGCGTCGTCCGCGCGCGGGCCGAAGAGGACGAAGCGCTGTTGATCGTGACGCTCGATCACGCGGCGATCGCAGCCGCGCGCGCAGAAACGCCCTACCTGCACGACATGCGCTGGGCCGCGCCAAAACTCTGAAACCCGGCCTTCCCAAATCCTGAAAAAAAGTGGTTTCCGCGCAGTCAACCGCGCTGGTCAAATTTCTCTTAAGGCCCCCGGCCCACACTGGCCGCGCGACGTCGTATCCGCCTGCCCTGGTGCGCGATGCCGTAAGTGATGGCCCGTTCGTTGATCAGATCGCACAGCCCGGTCATCGCACGGATCATCGCCGCCTCTTTTGCCGCGTCCCCGTTGCGACCGGGGCACTGCGGCGGGGTGAAATGCTCGGCGGCGCTGGCCAGTCAAGGGTGCCTCCCCTGGCCAGCGCCGCTCTTTTAAAACGCCCAGCGCCGCTCTTTTCAAAACGTTCGGCGCCGTCCTTTTGCAAAGATGCGCGAGCGAGACCCGATTGGGCCTCTTGCCCCTTGCGCCGGTTGCGCTAAGGACTATGCGCGAGTTCGCAGGCGCGAACAGATTTGCGCCCGCCCCGGGCTTATGTCCGGCGGAGCGGGGCGCCAGGCGTCAATGAAGGGTTTGGACATGGCGACTTTCAGTCTTCCGAAAAATTCCAGGATCACGGGCAAAGCGCGCCATCACGCCGCCGCGACCCACGGCAAGCTGCGGAAATTCAAAGTCTATCGCTATGATCCCGACAGCGGCGAAAATCCTCGCTATGACAGCTTCGACATCGATCTGGACCAGTGCGGCCCGATGGTGCTCGATGCGCTGATCCAGATGAAGTCGGATCAGGACCCGTCGCTGACATTCCGCCGGTCGTGCCGCGAAGGCATCTGCGGATCGTGCGCGATGAACATCAATGGCCGCAATGGCCTGGCCTGCACGACCGCGATCGAAGACCTGAAGGGCGATGTGCGCATCACGCCATTGCCGCACATGGAAGTAATCAAGGACCTCGTCCCCGATTTCACCCATTTCTATGCGCAATACGCGTCGATTCGCCCCTGGCTGCAGACGGTTTCGCCCACGCCATCGGGCAAGGAACGGCTGCAGAGCCCCGAACAGCGTGAAAAGCTCGACGGGCTGTACGAATGCATTCTGTGTGCATGCTGCTCGACCTCATGCCCCAGCTACTGGTGGAATTCGGACAAGTTCCTCGGCCCCGCGATCCTGCTCCAGGCCTATCGCTGGCTCGCTGACAGCCGCGACGAAATGACCGGCGAACGCCTCGACGAACTCGAAGATCCGTTCCGCCTGTATCGCTGCCACACGATCATGAATTGCGCCAACGTCTGCCCCAAGGGGTTGTCACCGGCGCGCGCGATCGCCGAAATCAAGAAGATGCAGGCCGAACGCGTCATCTGACCTGATTTTGCCGACCATGACCGAACCGCATCCGGCCGCACCAGCGGCCTCCCCGTTCATCCATGAACCATCCGCGGATCATCCCGGATGGTTCACCTGGGATGTGGTGGACAAGACGCTGTTCAATGCGCAGACGATGGCCCCGATGCTGGTACGGCAGGAAACCCTGCCCGGCGGCGCACAGGCCACGCGGTTGCGCATGATGCCGGAACGGCGCCACAGCAACCTGGGCGGTGCGGTGCATGGCGCGATCACGCTCGCGCTGATCGATATTTCGCTGTTCACCGGCCTGCGCCTGTTGCTCGACGCCGACGCGGCCGGATCGGTCACGCTCGATCTGTCGACGCAGTTCATTGGCGCCGGCCGGATTGGCGAACCGCTCGACGCGATTACCGAAATCCTGCGCGAGACACGCCGGCTGGTGTTTGTGCGCGGCACGATCGAACAGGGCGACCATCTCGTCGCGGCCTTTCAGGGCACCGTGCGCAAGCCGTCGGCGCGCTGATTGTGCGTGTTTCGGTCCGCTATGCAGAACTGGTGGCCGCGGGCGAATTGTGCCCCGATCCCGAACAGGCGGCTGCCGCAGCGCGGCTCGACCAGTTGCAACAGGAACTCGAAGCCCCTGCCCCTGCGCCCGGCCTGCCAAATCGCGTAATTGCGCGCCTGTTTGGCCACAAGCCTGCGGCGGTACCGCGCGGCGTATATCTGTGGGGTAGTGTCGGGCGCGGCAAGTCGATGTTGATGGACCTGTTCCACGACAACTTGCAGATCACCGCCAAGCGCCGCGTGCATTTCCACGAATTCATGCTCGATGTGCACGCGCGCCTGCGCGAAGAGCGCAAAAAGGAAAGCGGCGACCCGATCGCGCCTGTCGCCGCCGCGATCGCGTCCGAAACACGCGTGCTGGCGTTCGACGAGATGGTCGTCAACAACAGCGCCGACGCGATGATCATGAGCCGGCTGTTTACCGCAATGATCGTGCGCCACGACCTGGTGATCGTCACCACATCGAACCGCGCCCCCGCCGACCTCTACAAGAACGGACTCAATCGCGAACATTTCCTGCCATTCATCGCGCTGATTCAAGAGCGTATCGACGTCCTGGGCCTCAATGGCCCGACCGACTACCGGCTCGACCGCATGCAGGGCCTGGGCACCTGGCACACGCCGATCGGCGACGCATCGACCGCGGAGGTGCGCCAGGCGTTCTTCCAACTGACCGACTATCCCCCCGAAGACAGCGAACACGTGCCCTCGGCCGAGCTCGACCTGGGCGGCGGACGCATGCTGCACGTGCCCAAAAGCCTGAAAGGCGTCGCAGTCTTCAGCTTCAAGCGGCTGTGCACCGAAGCCCGCGGCGCGTCCGATTACCTGGCAATCGCGCGCAAATATCACACAGTGATCGTCGTCGCGATCCCGCGCTTGGGCCCCGATCGGCGCAATGAAACGATGCGCTTCATCACGCTGGTCGACGCGCTGTACGAGCGCAAGGTCAAGCTGATCGTGACCGCCGCGGCCGAACCTGCCGCGCTGTACGACACCAGCAGCGGCGGCGATGAAGAGGGGCGGTTTGCGTTCGACCGTACCGTTAGCCGGCTGATGGAAATGCAGAGCCAGGACTATCTGGCATTGGGTCACGGCGAAGACTGACGTTCGCGATTAAGGGCCTCCGGCGGCCTAGGGCCATTGCCCTAGGTACCCGTTACCGTCTTGAACTGCGCGCTGGCTTTGCCTTTGCTCCCTGCCGCGTAGCGAACGCATCGTCTACCGACGCAGCGACGGGATGCTCCGCTGAACTGACGCACCAACGCGGACGGTAACGGGATGCAAGGGCCCCCGGCCCTTGCCCGCCGGAGGCATCTAAAACGCCCATCTGGTTAGCGCTTTATAAACCCGCGACAAGTCCCGAATCGGGACAGCCAAGCACGCATCCAGTGCGTCGCGCGTTTCAAATTTGGACTGCGGTAACCATTCAGCAACCACGATTCGGAACATGCCCAAGACAAAAAGAAGCCCGCGCTTTCACGCGGGCTTCTTAATTTTTGCTCTTCGCCGGGTGGTTAATTTCGCGGAAATCCGCGATTTGGACACCCCTTAAACAGCGATCCAATGCCTATCGGCAAGAATCAAGAAAAAATGTACTTCAACATGACAATAGTCCTCCATCCACGAAGAGGTCTATTATCTAACAGTTTATCCGATGGTTAACAAGATCTAAACAAGTCCGATCCGCCGCACCCCATTTGCGTCGTACTCGCGCTCGAACACGGCAAACGGTTGCGGACGCCCTAAGTAAAAACCCTGCGCGTGGTCGCAGCCCATGTCGCGCAGAAGTGCCAAAGTCGGCGCATCCTCGATTCCTTCGGCGACGACGGTCTGGCCCAGCGCATGCGCCAACCCGATCGTGCTGGCGACGATCGCGCGTTCACGATCGCTGTCGCAGATCCGCGCGATGAACCGCCGATCGAGTTTCAACTCATCGCTTGGCAGATCCGCGAGATAGGCCAGGCTGGCTTCACCCGTGCCGAAATCGTCGATCGACAGTCGGAAACCCAATTGGCGCAATTGCGAGAGGTTGAACACCGCAGCGGCGCGATTGCCCATCGAACTGGTTTCGGTGATTTCCACGGTGATCAGGCCCGGATCGACCCCGCGCCGCGCGGCGATTTCAGCAAAATTGCGGACCAGGTCGGGCTTGTCGACCATCTGCCCCGAAAGGTTGACGCTCATCTGAAAGCGTTCGCCCTTGGCATTGATCAAAAGCGCGGCGGTGATCGCCTGGTCGAGCACCCAGTAGGTCAGCGCATCGATGCGTCCGGCACGTTCGGCCTGAAGGATGAACGCGTTGGGCGCGATCGGTCCGCGTGTCGGGTGGTTCCAGCGGATCAGCGCTTCTGCGCCGCAGATGCGATGGCTCGCGATGTCCCACTGCGACTGGAATGCCAGCCAGATGTCGCCATTGCGCAGACCTTCGTCGATCCGCGCGTGCAGCGACAGTTCCCACGGCGCTTCGGCCAGGCGATGCGCTTCGAACAGTTCGATCGCGCGCCCGTTGGCGAGTGCTTCGTTGGCGCTGGCCAGCGCGGAATTGACGCGGGTTGCGGTTTCGACGCCTTCGTTGCGATCGAGGCCAAAATGGATGTTTGTGTCGAACGTGTGCGTCCCGACTTGCAACGGCGCGGAAAACAGCGCGCGCAGCCCTTCGAGATGGCTCAATTGCATGTCGAGCGGGCGGGCTTCCTCGGTCCACGAAAAATGGCCGCCGTCCGAATGATAGACTTCGGTCGCGCCGCAGCCGACCGAGATACGCCGCGCGATCTGCCGCGAGCATTCGCCGCGCAGTTCGCGTGGCAAGGTCGCGAGCATTTCGTCATACCGCGCAATCGCGGCAACCACCACGTCGCAGCCGACCGGCAAAGTGCTCGCCGACAACGCCAGCATGTTGGGCAACCCGGATTCGCTGGTATGCTGGATCCGCCGCGTGCGTTTCTGCCAGCCGCGCATGGATGCAAAAACGATCACGAAGACCGCCGCAACATCGGGCGATGCCACGAGACCGACCATGCGCAGCGCGGTTGGAAGCGCGAACAGCACAATTACCGCGACAGTATAGACGAGCACCTTGGTGCTTTTGCGCTGGGCGTTGTGCGCCAGATAGACCAGCCCGAACACCAGCAACAGCATAGCAAGCGGGCTTAGATTGGCATTGAGCCCGCGCTCCAGCGCGACCGCCCCGGCAATATCATATGCAACGGGGTTAACGATGCCATGGCCGAAGTAATATCCGCGCGCATCGCTTTTATCAAACGAGCTAAGTACTATCGATTTGCCCGCGAACGTAGCGGCGCTGGCTTGTCCGCCAAGCAGCGCGCGCCCCGAAACCGTCGGGATCGTGGTGGGATCGACCGAAAAATCGGGATCATATTGCGAGCGGAACCCACTATGGACTCCACTCAGTTCAGCGCTGAACGTCGGATAGCGCGTGCCGTCGATTTCGACCGAATACGGCGCGCTTTCGACATAGCGCAGGAAGTTTTCCTTCCACGTCGCCACGACGATCGGATGGCCATTGACCACCGCAGCATCGGGCAGGACAAAGCTGTTGTCATCGAATGTATTGTCCGATGGTCGCACGACGAACACCGCCTTGTTGCCAAGGCGCGAAAGCGCGATGCGCAATTTTGCATCATCAACGGCATTCAGCCCGAACTGCAGCTTGGTATCGATGAATAGCCGCTGGGGATGGGCACTACGAGCGAGGTCGATCAGCCGCGCTTCTGCCGCGGGGCCCAGTGTTGCGATATCATCGACATTCACGATCACTATCGATTGCGGCGCCTTGTGGTGCCAATTTTTATACAGGACGTTCCAGTAACCATGCGACACAGGTTCACACACGACCATTGCCCATCCAGCGAGGGCAATGAACAGTGCAAGCCATAGTGGTGTTCGCAAAAGTTTACGCATCGGTCCTTGGTGCCATTAGAAACCTATCTGGAGTTAGCCCGAATTGGTTGACATCCCATTACCTTCGTTACGCTTTATCAACCACGCAAACCATTGCCGAGCCTGATACGGCTACGCCTTGGAAACCATGATTTTTGACGCGCGCTTAAAGCGTGGTCAGGCGCGCCAGGCTGCGTTCGAGCATCAGCAATTGCCACAGCGTCCGGCTGGTATCGGCGCGCCCGGACAGGTGCGTATCGACCAGCGCGGCCATCGCATCGGGCGCGAACCAGCCCGACTGGACCAGCAGGCCGCCATCGGCAATCGCACGTGCGGCGCCGGCCAGCGGACCGCGCAGCCATGCCGCGATCGGCGTGACAAACCCCATTTTCGGCCGAAACAGAATGTCTTCGGGCAACGTCGGGCGCATTGCCTGTTTCATCAGCCACTTGCCGGTGGTGCCGCGCACCCGCAGGTTTTCGGGGATGCGCGCGGCAAATTCGATCAGGCGATGATCGAGCAGGGGCTCGCGCGCTTCCAGGCTGACGGCCATGCTCGCACGATCGACTTTGGTCAGGATATCGCCGGGCAGGTACAGTTTCAGGTCGGCATATTGCGCGCGGTCGAGCCCGCTGCGCGCGGGCGCCTGGCGCATCATTGCGATCACCGGGTCTTCGGCGCGATAACCACCCAGTGTGCGTTTGAAACTGTCGGAATAGAGCCCCTCGCGCGTTTCGGCGCGGGTCACCGACAGCGTGCGCGCATAGGCGACTTCGCTATCGAGCGCGAGGCTTTGCAAGGTGCCGCGCGCGCGCAACGGACGCGGCGCCCAGCCGAGCGCGGGATAGGCGCGGCCCAGCGCGCCGAACACGCTGCGCCGCATCGCGGATGGCATCATCGATCGCACCTGGTCTTCGCGGTGATGGAATGCCAGCCGGCGATAGCCCGCCAGTGCTTCATCCGCGCCATCGCCCGACAGCGCGACGGTCACGTGTTCGCGCGCCAATTGGCACACGCGCCAGGTCGGCAGCGCGGAGGCATCGGCAAAGGGTTCGTCGAACATCGCGACCAAAGTATCGACCGCGGCGAAATCATCAGAGCCGACCGTGCGCCGGTAATGTTCGGTGTGAAATTGCTCCGCGATGCGGTCGGCATAGGCGGTTTCATCCAGCGCGGCGACGTCGAACCCGATCGAACACGTTTTCACCGGGTCGCTGCTCGCGCCGGCCATCATCGCGACCACGGTCGAGCTGTCGACCCCGCCCGACAGGAATGCGCCCAGCGGCACGTCGGCGGCCATGCGGGATGTCACTGCCTGCTGCATGCGCTCGACCAGTTCCTCGGCCAGCGCTTCGGCGCTGCCGCTGGCGCGATCGGCGAAGCTGACATCCCACCACTGCACCGGCTTTGGGGGCGGCGCGCCATGGTGCAGTAACTGGTAATGCCCCGCCGGCAGCTTCTCGACGCCTTTCAGGATCGAGCGCGTGTCGGGGACATAGCCCCAGGTCATGAAGTCCTCGATCGCTTGCGGATCGATCGTCCTGCCCAGGCCGGGATGCGCCAGCAACTGTTTGAGTTCGGACCCGAAAATCAGCGTGCCGTCGTCGAGCGTCGCGGTGAACAGTGGTTTCACGCCCAGCCGGTCGCGCGCCAGGAACAGTGTCTTTTGCCGCTGATCGTACAATGCAAACGCGAACATGCCGTGCAGCCGCGACAGGCAATCGGCGCCCCACTTCTGCCACGCGGCGATGATCACTTCGCTGTCGCCATCGGTGCGGAACTGCGCGCCGGTGGCCTGCAATTCGCGGCGCAATTCGCGGAAATTGTAGATCTCGCCGTTGAACACCAGCATGACCGAGCCGTCGGCGGATGGCATCGGTTGGGGCGATCCGGCCAGATCGATGATCGACAGGCGCAGGTGCCCCAGCCCCACGCCGGGCGCGGTCCAGGTGCCGCGGCCGTCGGGCCCGCGATGCGGCGCGGCGGCCAGCATGCGATCGACCAGCGCGACCTCGATCGGCCGCGTGCCGCGTGTGTCGAAGATTCCGGCTATGCCACACATTGGTTCAGGTTCCTGTGTGCCCAAGGTCTATCTGGTCGTCGATCCATTGATCGATCGGACCGGTTGCGGCGGTAAAGGCGATGACTGCGGCGGCAGGATCGCGGTTGAATGTGTCGGATGCTGACAGGATCACCACCGCAGTCGCCTCGCGTCGCAACAGCAGGTGATCGACCATCGCATGCAGCCGCAGTGCGAGATTGCTGCCGGTCAGCAGAGCACCGCTGCGATACCATGTGCCGCAGATCCGGCGCTCGGGGCCGTTAGCGCCGGGCGCCTGAATTACATCGCTTTTTGCCAGGCCCAGCGGATAGCCCGGGCTGGCCCACGCCCATTGCGAACCCAGCGGCAGCGCGCCCTGGCCAAAGCCGCCCGCCTCGTGGCCGGTGCCCTGGTTGGCATAGAGCGCGAACGACAGATCGACCACCTGGCCCCCCGGATTGCGGAAACGCATGCGAAAATGCTGATCGGCGCCGCCGTGCAGCGGGGTCCACGGCGCGCCGCCATCGCTCGCGACGGGTTCCCAGCCTTTGACTTGCGGCAGGCGAAGGCCTTGCGGAAGCTTGGCCACCAGCAGTTGCGCCGAAGCGCCCCAAGCGAGAAACACCAGCGCGATGGCGAGCATTGCGGGCATCACGATGCGCGCGGGCAAAGCCATGGCGCGCAGGCGGCGCACCAGTGGCGACGCCACGATCGCGGCGGGATCGATCATCGCGGCATGGACCGACCGATCGAAGAACCGCCAGCCGACCGCCATGCACAGCGCCATGACGACGGCGAAGAACACCCAGCCGTAAAACACATGATCGAAGCTGCTGGCAAAGACGATGCCGTACCAGCCCGCGATCCAGATCGTGCCGAAAGCGCGCAGGCCGTTGGCGATGAGCGGCACGACGATCGACACCGCCATGAACGCCAGCCGCCGCCGCCAGCGCAGGAAACACACATTGGCGACGAGCGCGCCATAAGCGACCATCGCGATCAGGAATTTGACGCCCGAACACGCCTCGGCGACTTCGAAATAGCCCGCCGGCGTGGTGATGAACACGCCGTTGATCGTCGCGGGCACGTGGACCAGCCCCAGGAATGTCATCGTGAGCTGCGCGGTCATGGTCTGGAGCGCGGGGATCAGCTCATCGCCCATCGGCACCAGAAACAGCATGTAGCACAGCGGGAAAATCAGCCCCGCGACGACTTCCGGGCCCATGATCGCGGCGAACGACGCCTGCGCCATGATCACCAGCGCCAGTTGGCGCAGAACCGCCAGCCCGGCAAAATCGCCGAGCAGCCACAGGAACCCTGCGCCCGCGAATACGATCAATGCGGGCCACCAGGCGAGCGGGGTCAGGCGCAACAGTTCGTGGCGGCGTTGCGCGATCATCCAGCCAAGGATGAACGGGATCAGCAGGATGTGGTTATACGTCGAACTGCCCCACCACTGCCCGACCATCGCCGACCAATCGGCGAAGAACAGCATGATCAGGCCGGCCCAAACCGCGGCGAGTTGTGCGAGCGGCGCGCGCCAGAATAAAGGCAGCGTCGGTTGCGGCGCGAGCGCGGCCGCCTTAGCCTGCATCGGGCAGTCCCAACATCCCGGGCAGCGGTGCCAGCACGGCGTCCCACCCGGCATGCGCCAATACGAATGCCCGGGCCGCCTCGCCCATTGCGCGCGCGGTCTCGGTATCGTCGAACAGCGCCAGAACCTTCGCAGCGAGCGCAGGGGCACCTTCGGCAATCGCGAAATGGTCGCCATCGCGGGCGCCGATCCCGGTCGCCGCTTCCGGGGTCAGCATCACCGGGCGCGCCATGGCCATCGCTTCGAGCACTTTGTTCTGCACCCCGCGCGCGATCAGCAGCGGCGCGACGACCACCTGGGCGCCGGCCAGCCACGGGCGGACGTCGGCGACTTCGCCAGTCACGCGCGTGCCATGCATGCCATCGAGCGCACGCACTTCGGCGGTCGGCGCGCGGCCGACGATTGCAAAGCCCGCCGCCGGATAGCGCACGCGAATCAGCGGCATGACATCGCGCGCGAACATCGCGACGGCGGCGACATTGGGCGCGTAATCCATCTGCCCGGTGAACACGATCTGCGGTGTCGCCAGCCCCGGTTCGGCCGCGACGGCATCGGGCGCGAAATATGCGGCATCGATGCCGTTGCCCAGCGCCGCCACCTTGATGCCCGCTGGATTGGACAGGCCCGCGACAAACAGATCGCGCTCTTCGGGTGTTACCAGCAGCGAAATCTGCGCGCGGCGGGCGAAGCGTTCTTCGTAGGCGCCCAGCACGCGTGCTTCGCGTGCATGAATCGCGCGCACCGGGCCCGGCCGCATCGCGGCGGCGTAATCGGCGAATTTCGCGGAATCGACATCGACGAAATCCATGACCACGCGGCCGGCGAAATCGGCGGGAACGAATTGCGCCATCTGGCCCGAAAACACGAAGATCGCGTCGATCGGCCGCGTCGCCAAAGTCTGGCGCACCCAGCGTTTCAGCCGCCACGACCGGAACGCGGCGACCGAGACCGGCTGCCCGGTGAGCATCGCGCGGATCCCCGCCCAGCCGATCGAACCCTTGCGCAGCGGCATGTACCGGCTTGCGGCGACCTCATCGATGGCCGCCCCTGCCCGCGCCGCTTCCGCGACATCCTCGACCAGGCACCCCAGATGCACATCGGCGTGTGCGGACAGCTCGCGCAGCAGGTGCCACGACCGGATGCGGTCGCCGCGATCGGGTGGCCAGGGAATGCGGTGAGCCAGGAACAGGACCTGCGGCCGTTCCGCTTTCACGCCAGGCCTGCGGCGATCAGCGGTCCAAGACGGTTGGCAATCGCCAGCGGCAGTTTCTGCCACATAGCTATTTTCGCGCGATATTTCGGGCTCAGCGGATTGACGTCGCGGGGGGCCACGCCGTCGGCGCTCCATTGCGCATATGCCAGCGGTTGCGGCACAAACCCCCAATTGCGTTTGAAGTGATAGGCGCCGGTGTCGGTCTTCGACCGGCCGAAATCGAACCGGTCGCAGCCGCGCGCGCGGGCATGACACATCAGCGCATAATACATCACATCGTTGGCGCGCAACCGCCGCGCATCGGCAATCCCGCCGCCCCAATAGGGCATCACCGCGCCGCGATGATACAGGCTGAGCACCGATGCCACGGGCCGATCGCCATCGAGCACGGTCAGGATATCGGCATCTTCGCCAAACCCGTCGAGCACAGCCTCGAACAGCGCGCGGGGGAAAACCGGGGTGCCCAGATTGCGCACCGATTCAGCATAGATCGCGTAATGCATGCTGCGATCCGCGGCGCTGCGCCCGATCTGCACGGTCATCGCATTGGCCAGGCCCTTGCGCACTTCGGCACGCTGCTTGCGCGGGATCGCGGTCAATTGTGCGTCGTCATCGGCGGCCAGAGGCATCACGAAACCGGCGTGGCTGTCGGTCTTTATGTGCCAGCCATGCCCCTCGGGCAAAGGCCCGCCGCGCAGTTCGAGCGATGGACACGACAACCGCGCCGCGAGGCGGATTGCGGCTTCGGCCAGCGCGCCCGCTTGCGCCGCATCACCGATCACCCCGCCATCGACCGCAAATCCGGTCGAGACCAACGCGCGCCCGAATAGCGGCGAATGCACCGCGTTCAACGGCAGCATGGCGACGATCGTGCCAGCCGTTTCGGCGAGCAGGATATGCGTGTCGTGGCCGCAGGCGCGTTCGACCGCGCTCAACCATTCGGGCCGATGAAACGCTGTCGCGTCGGCGCACTGCGCGACGAAAGCGGCAATACGCTCGGCGTCGTTTGGCCCCGCGACGCGTATCGCAGTCAATCCAATGGTTGCATGCATCATGGCGTGCGCGCGGCTTCGCGCGCGGCGAGCGCGTCCATCCGGCCCCATTGAAAATCGTGGAGCAGGCGCGCCAGCTTGCCGTGCATCGCGCCCAACCGACTGTAATGGCGGATTTTCGACTTCAGCGGGGCATCGGCGACGCGTGGCTGCGCAGGATCGATTTCCCACGGGTGGAAATAGGTCAGCGCGGGCCGCGCGTCATGGCGATTGACCCGGCGCAGCGCCCAGTGCGACAGCGCATACGGCAGCAAGCGGAAGAACCCGCCGCCGCCAGCCGCCATCCGCCGGCCGCCCAATTCTGCGGTCGTCACCGGAATTTCGATCAGGTCTGCGCCTGCGACCGGGCGAAACGCAAAGCGCGGTGCCTCGCGCCAGCCATAATGGTCGTGCACGATCGGCGCGACGCTGGACGAATAGTGATAGCCCTGTTCGGCCAGGACTTCGTGCGCCCACGGTGTGCGCGTATCGATCGAGAAACTGGGCGCGCGGTAGCCGATGACTTTCGCGCCGGTGATATCCTGCAGCACATCGCGCGCGCGGATCAGGTCCGCGGCAAATCCGGCGCGATCGAAGGTGAAGACGCGCGCATGGTCCCAGCCGTGGCTGGCGATCTCGTGGCCTTCATTGGCGATGCGGCGCATCATGTCGGGGCAGCGCTGCGCCACCCAGCCCAGAGTGAAAAACGTGCCCTTCACCCCGGCATCGGCAAACAGCGAGAGGATCGCGTCGCAATTGCGCTCGACGCGCAAGTCGAGACTATCCCAGCGCGACCGGTCGATCACATTTTCGAACGCGCCGACCTGAAACCAGTCTTCGACATCGACCGAAAGGCCATTGATCGGATCGGCTGGCATGACTGGCCTATCAGGCCGCGCGGACCGAGGCGTTTTCCGCCTCGAGCCACTCGATCAGCATCGTCAGCACGTGGCGGATGGCTTCGTTCTGGTCGCCGGTGCGCACTTCGAGCGCCTCGATCCGGTGCGTCAGTTCGGCAATCGCGGCGAGCAGAGGTTCGTGGTGCTCGGGTTCGGCGACGGGCGCTGGCGCGTCGGACCCACGCATTTCCGCCAGTTCCATCACCGCCTGCTGCAATTCGGCGATCTGTTCGTCGCGCGAAGCCAGTTCGCGCGCCAGTGCTTCCATGATCCCGGGCACATGCGCCGAGGCATCGGCGGCCGGTGCGTCAGGATGCGCGGGCGATGCGGCGGGCACGATGAAATCGACCGGCGTGGGTGGCGCGGTCGCGTCATCATCGGCATCGCCGGCGAGGTCGGCGATCACTTCATCGAGCATGTCGAGATCGATCGTTTCCGCATGTTCGACTTCGCCGAGCAGCAGCAGGCGATTGACCAGTTGGTTGATGCGGCGCGGTACGCAACCGCTCGCTTCAGCCAGCCGGGCATAGACGCCCGGCGCAAAGGTCGGGCGGCCGGTCCAGCCGACATGCTTCAGCCGGTGTTCGACATAGGCGCCGACTTCGTCGGTTTCCATCGCGTCGAGATGGTGCGTCGCGATCACGCGCTGGCGCAATTGCTCCAGGCCCGGCGAATTGACCGTCATGCGGAATTCGGGTTGGCCCAGCAGCAGGATCTGCACCAGCGGATGCGCGCCCAGTTGAAAATTGGACAGCATGCGCAGCTCTTCGAGCGCCTCCACCGACAGGTTCTGCGCCTCGTCGACGATCAGCAGGCTGCGGCGCCCGGCGCGCGCTTCGTTCTGCAGAAACAGCTCCAGGCTGCCCAATGCCGCGGCCTTGTCGGAGGCACCATTCGCAGCCGGCGGCGTCACACCAAACGACTGCGCCGCGACGCGCACCAGTTCGCCCGCATCGAGCCGGCTCGTCACGATCTGGCCCACGGTCAGCCGCTGGCGGTCGATCGAGGAAACGAGATGCGCCGCCAGCGTCGATTTGCCCGCGCCGACTTCGCCGGTGATCACGATAAAGCCTTCGCCCTGGGCCAGGCCATAGCCCAGGTACGACAGCGCCTTGCGGTGCGTCAGGCTCTCGAAATAGAATTCGGGATCAGGCGCGAGCTGAAACGGGCGGCCGCTGAATCCGTAGAACTGGTCGTACATAAGTTGCCCTCAACGGAAGTTGTAGCGTAGCCCGAGCTGGCCGAGCGTTTCGAGTTGATCCGCCGAAATCTGCGGACTGACCCCCATCACTTCGAACGACGCGGTGCCCACGAGGCGGTCGGTCAGATGGTGCACCATCGATCCGCTTACCCCCCAATCGGCGGTCCCGCCATATGCAAAGGTGTCGGTGTGATAGATCGATCCGAACGCGCTGACATAGAACCGCGTCTGGCGATCGATCGGGCCGGAAATGCCCGCATCGACATACCAGGTCTGATCGAGCTTGCCATTTTCGCTGCCCAGGATCGTATCCGCGGCGGCGATATAGCGACGCGAGGTATAGCCGCCGCCGACGTTGAAATTCAGCCGTCCGTAGTTCAATCCATACGATGCGTTGAACCCGCGCGTGCGGAACACCAGCGCATTGGCCGACCCCAGCGCACCGGTGATGCACCCGCCGCCGGGCGCGCCGCTGCCGGTGCTGCCGGTGTAACAGCCGCCGACATTGCCGCTGAACGGATCGCGCACGACCGTGCTGTCGGTCGGCACTTGCTGCAGCGCGGTCGTCAGCCCCGATCCGAAACCGTAGATCCCGTCATAGACCGACGCGCTGAGCGTCTGGCGGCTGTCGGGCGCGTGGTATAGCGATCCGTAATAGGTCGTGCTGTCATAGCGGCGGCCGACATAGGCCGCGGCCATCGTGCGCTTGCTCGGGTGCCAGACGACGCCGACATCCCAGGTCAGCCCGTCGGTCTTGTACGCGATCTGGCGCGGCTGGCTCTTGTCGACGACATATTGCCCGTTGGCGGCGATCAGCGGCGTGCCATCGGCGGCAAATTCCGCATTGCGCTGCGATGTCACGACTTTTTCCCAGCCGACATCGGCGACCAGCGCGGTCGAGGGCGAAATCGGCTGCGTGAATTCCACGCCCGCGCGTTCGTCGATCAACTGTTGATCGAGCGTGTTGATGTTTTCCTTCAGGTAACTGCCGAGCAGGGTCACGCCGAACGGCAGGACCTGGCCCGGACGCACGCCGGCCGAAACCGTGCCCTGCTGGGTCAGCGAATGGCCGAACAGGTCGGCCTGCCCGGAATTGGCTGACGCCCCCCCGCTATTTGCCGACGCATTGTGGTCGATCTGGTCGATTTCGTTGAAGCCGACGTTGTAGGCGGCCTTCAACCCGACGATACCGACATGCGTGGACAGCGAGGGGCCCGCATAGACCGAATAAATCTGGTAGATCGAACCCTGGTTTTCGATCGGATTGATCAGCACGCCGCCGCTGTCTTCGATCGAAGTGCGCGTGGCCAGCCCGCCCAGGTCGAGCGTCAGCGTGCGCGGAATCAGCGTCGTGGTCGTGCGCGCGATACCGGTAAACGTATCGGAATTTCCAATGCCGCCGCTCTCGCCGAAATGATGCTCGTAGCGCAGGCTCAAAAAGCCCGAGGTACGCTGGTCGTTGATCGTCATGTCGACGCCTGCGGCCACAGTCGTATAGGTCACCACCGGCTGATGCGGCGTAACCTCGTCATAGACGGTCTGGTCGAGTTCCAGGTACGGGATGATCTTGGTACGCTTGCGCAGCTTGCCACCCCGGTTGAGCGGCGGCAGGTAGGCGCCCCTGGGATCCGTTGCGGTAGTGCCCGAGGTGCTCGATCCCGATGCGCTGGTGCCATCGGGCGCGGTCGCGGTGTCGTCCACGGCAGACGCGTTGCTGTATGACAGCGAGGATCCGCCGCCGGCCGGCGCCGACTGGGCGAGCGCAGACGCGCCCCACCCCGCCGTTGCGATCAGCGCGGCCGCGCTGACAGTGATGGAGACCCCCTTCATGCGGACCTAGTCCTTATACCCATAGTAAGTGCCGAACCGGCGCCCACTAGGTGAAAAATGAGAAGCGTTGAGTAAGAGTTTGATATCGTTGCATCCGGACAGCAGGCCGACCGCATCGCGCAGCGCCGCTTCGCTGGTCATGTCGGCGCGTACCACGACGACCGCTTGGCCCACATGCAGCGCGAGCGCGCTGGCCGGGCTGGCCGCGAGCACCGGCGAGCTGTCGAAAATCACGATGCGTCCGCGCGTCTGCGAGGTCAGGCGGTCGAGCACTTGCGCAGTCCGCGCCGCCGCCAGCCATTCGGTATCTGACCCCGACGCATTGCCCGCGGGCAGCACGAACAGGCCCGGGATATCGGTGCCCAGGATGCAATCCTCGACCGCGACGCGCGGATCGGACAGCGCATCGAGCAGGCCCGGCCCGCCCGGCAGGCCGAGCGTCGAGAGCACCGAAGGCTTGGCGAAGTCGGCATCGACCAGCAGCACTTCGGTGTCTTTTTCGGCCGCCATCGATAGCGCCAGGTTGACCGAACAGAACGTCTTGCCCTCGCCCGGCAGCGCCGAACACACGAGGATGCGTTCGCCATGCACCGGGCCGCGACCCGCGCGGGTTTCGGCGGCGGTCTGCAGCAATTGGCGTTTGATGATACGGAATTCTTCAAGCAGCGCGGTCACCGGACCCTCGGGCTCGATCATGCCGCGTTCGCGCAGATGCTTGCGGTCGATCGCGTGGAACGTGCCGCGAAACAGTTGCGCGCCGGTTGGGCCGTCGAGTGGCGCCGGGGCGCGTGAGCCTTGTACCGCAGGCGCGCCGAACGAAGGCGTGGCGGGTACGGGAAATGGGGTCGTGACTGGCGCTGCGGCGAGCATTGGTTCGGGCGCAACGGGGACGACCGCCGAAACGCTTGAGGGTTCAGGCGGCGCTTCGGGTGCCGGGGCCGGCGGCGCGACTTCGGGTGGCGCAACAACGGGCGGCGCAACGATCCGGCGCCAATCGTCGGCGCCGCCGGCGCGCTCGATCAACGAGGCGCGCTTGCCCGGGCGCTTGGCGGGGATAGGTGGGGTCTGATCGGTCATGTCATTGCTCCGTTCAGGCCACCAACCGGCGCTTCATGAATTCAAGCGCCATCAGCACCATCAGCACCATGACCAGCCCGGCGACACCGCCGCCGAACCATTTCAATTGCCGCCGCTGTTCGATCAGCGCGGATGTCGTGCGCGACAGCGTGACCGCGCCAAGCACCGGCAGGCCGATCGCGCGTTCGAGCGCGGTGGTCGTCGCAAACGTCCCGCGAATATGGCCGAGCCCGAAGGCCACGCCGCAACCCACGCCCAGCCCGGCAATCAGCACGCCAGCCAGTAGCAGCGGACGGTTGGGCGCCGATGGTTCGTGCGGCACGGTCGGCGGATCGATCACATCGAATTTGACTGCGTTGTGTTCGTTTTCAACCTGGCCGCGCAGGCGCAAGGCTTCGCGATCGCGCAGCAGCTTGTCATACTGTTCCTTCAACACGTCGTAATCACGATTGATGCTGGCGGCCTGCGCCGCGACCGCCGGTTCACTGTATTGCTGCGTCGTCAGTTGCGCGATGTCCGCCTGCAGCGAGGATTTGCGCGATTGCAGCGCGACGATGCTGGCCTGACGGTCGGCCTTGATCGATTGCAGCGAGGCATAGGCCGGATTGGGCGAACCGCCGCCGCCATGACTGCCCTCGGCCGCAGCGGCGCGCGACAATTGCGCGATCTGCGCGCGCTGCGCGATCACATCGGGGTGGCTGTCGGTCAGGCCTTTGGCATGCATCGCCGCCAGATCGGATTGCGCCTGGGCCAGCGCGCCTTTGGCGCCGCCGCTGGTACCGGGCAAAGTGATCGTCGGCGGGGTGCCGGCCATCTGCCCGCTGATCGAGGCGAGTGCGCTCTGGGCGGCCATCAGGTCCGAATCGATCCCGCGCATTTCGGAACGCGCGCCTTCGATCCGGGCCGAAGCGGCGCCGGTGCCGGGCAACATGCCGGCATTTTTCGATTCGAACTGCTGGCGTTTCTGCTCGGCCGCTTCCAGGTCCTTCTGCCGATCGCTTAACTGCTGGTCCATGAAGGCCAGCGTGTCGCTCATCTGGCTGCGATCGCCCGACATGTTTTCCTCGCGGAAGATGTCGATCATTTTCTGCGTGATGTCCTGCGACAGCTTCGCGTTTTCGGCGTCGGAGAAACCGCCGCTGCCCGATGTCGCGCTCAGCTCGAACAGGTTTTCCTGGCTGTTGGACACCTTGATCGCGTTGGCGAGCGAGGCGACGGCGCCTTCCATCTGCTTTTCGGTGGTCACTTTTTCGCCGAGCCGCGTGGCACGGACGACTTTTTCGAGATTGACCGCACTGGTCAGCGTTTCACGCACGCGGTTGATATCGCGATGGCGATCGGCGCCCACGCCGATCTGATCGGACAACACGTCGTCAATCTGGACGAAGATGCGCGCATGCGATTCGTATTTGTTGGGGATCGCCCCCACCGACAGCCATCCGGCCAGGCACACGATCCACGCCAGCCCCAGCGCAATCCAGCGCCGGTTCCAAACGCTGTGCAGCGCGCCTCTGATCTGGTCTGCGAGACCGTCCATGTTTTAGACTCCGCCGCTCAGAACATGCTCTCGGGGATGATGATCACATCCCCGGGAAACAGCATGACATTGGCGCGGGTATCACCCTTGCGCAGCAGGTCATTGATACGCAGCGCAAATTCCTTCTGCTTGCCGGTCTGTTTGTCGAACCGTACCAGCCGCGCGCGATTGCCCGCGGCATATTCCGACAACCCGCCGACCGAGATCATCGCGTCTAGCAAAGTCATATTGGCGCGATAGGGGATCGAGGCCGGCTTTTCGGTCGCGCCGACAACGCGGACTTGCTGGCTGAACGTGCCCGAGAACTTGTTTACGATCACCGAAACGATCGGTTCCTGGATATATTGCGACAGTTGCAGCTTGATATCTTCGGACAGCATCGACGGGGTCTTGCCCACGGCCGGCATGTCGGTGATCAGCGGGGTCGTGATCCGCCCGTCGGGGCGCACCTGGACTTGCGCGCCCAGTTCGGGGTTGCGCCAGACAAAGATCGTCAGCTCGTCGAGTGGCCCGATGATATAATCCTCGCCTGGACCTTCCTGCAGCGACACGAACGAAGCCGAAGGCAGTTGCCCCGCCGGGGCGCCGCCTGCGCAACCCGACAGCGCGAGCCCTGCGACAGCAAGCCCGGCGAATGCCATGGCCGAGCGCCGGCTGAGCGGACGGTTCCCAGGGGCAGATGCCTGGGCCGAGGCTGGGGCAGGCGCGGCGTCGTTCGACATGAACCATCCTTCAAAAACATAGTCGCACCGGTGTCCCGCATGTCCCCGTAAGGGACGGATCCGGCGCATTTCCACGCCACCGCTATGTCCAAAAAGGGTGAAGATACGGTTAGTGCTTTTGCCCCGCAGCAAACCGCGCATCGAGGTGTCCCAAGACAGCACACCGCATTACGGAAGGCTTAACCAAGCAGCAATTCGCGCGCGGGTCCATGGCCCAGAAAGGCAGCCGGGCTGGCGGTCGCACCATAAGCGCCGGCGCAGAATACCGCGATCAGGTCGCCGGGCTCGGCGTGGGGCAATGCCAGCGCCTCGCCCAGCCGGTCGAGCGGGGTGCACAAACACCCCACGACATGCGCGACATCGTTTGCCGGCGCATCGAACCGCGTCGCCACCGCGCAGGCGTAATTGCGGCGGATAACCGAACCGAAATTGCCGCTGGCGGCCAATTGGTGGTGCATGCCGCCATCGATGACCAGGAACGTTTCGCCCCGGCTGTGCTTGCGATCGATCAATTCGGCGAGGTACACCCCCGCCTCGCCCACCAGCCAGCGCCCGAGTTCGACGATGAACCGCGTATCGGCCAGCACTGCCGCGCGATTGGCCAGGGCCTCGGTCAGTCCCGCGCCGACCGTGGCCAGGTCGAGCGGGGCCTGCCCGGCGAAATAGGGGATACCGAAACCGCCGCCCAGATTGCAACTGGGCACCGCGACGCCAGCCGATTCGGCCAGCCGCGCGACCAGATCGAGCGTGGCGATCTGCGCGGCGACAATCGCCGCTGCATCGAGCGACTGGCTGCCCGCGTAGACATGGAAGCCCTGCCAATCGGCGCCTTGCGCGACGAGGTGCCGAGCCAGTGCCGGGACATCGGGCGCATCGACGCCGAACGGCCGCGCGCCGCCGCCCATGCGCATGCCTGCGCCGGCCAGTTCGAAATCGGGATTGACGCGGATTGCGACACGCGGCGCGATCCCGGCGCGGGCACCTGCGGCCAGCGCGCGATCGGCCTCACCGATGGATTCGATATGCAGCGTGACGCCGGCGGCAATCGCCATGGCGAGATCGGCATCGCGCTTGCCCGGCCCGGCAAATCCGATGCGACCGCCCGCAACCCCCGCCGCCTGCAACAGCGCCAGCTCTCCGCCAGAGGCGATGTCGAAGCCATCGACGCGGCTCGCCATGAACGCCAGCAGCGGGGCGAACGGATTGGCCTTGATCGCGTAATGCAGATCGACACCCGGCACCGCTGCGCGAAACGCAGCGATCCGCGCGGCAATCAGCCCGGCATCATAGACGAACAGCGGCGCCCCGCCCGCCTGGGCCACACAGTCGCGCGCGGTTACCCCGCCGATCGCAAGTTGCCCGTCGATCACGCCAAAGCCGGCCGGAATCGGGCCCATCGGTTTGCTGGAAACAGTCATGTCGCGGGCTTATCCATCAAATCCGATAATTCCCGGTAAAGCGCCGCACGATCGACTTTGCCATTGGCATTTTGCGGTAGCGCGTCGCGCCAGTGGACCACGCGCGGCAGCATGAATCCGGGCAGATCGCGCGCCATGGCCGCGATCAGCGCCGCGCTGTCGGGGGTTTCCGTCGGGCTGGCCACACAATGGATCGCCTGCCCCAGCGCCACATCGGGCAGGCCGAAAGCGACCACATCGACAACGAGCCCTGTCGCCAGCGCGGCATCTTCGACTTCCTGCGGACTGACGCGGTTGCCCGCAGTCTTGATCATCGCATCGCGCCGCCCGACGAAATACAACAGGCCCGCCGCATCGCGTTGCACCCGGTCGCCCGACCACACCGCCGTACCGCCCGATTGCGACCACGTCGGCGCGGCGCGAAACCGTTCCGCCGTGCGCACAGGGTCGCGCCAATAGCCGTGTGCGACCAATGGACCGGCGTGCACCAGTTCGCCCGCCTCGCCCGGACCCGCGGGCGTGCCATCGTCGCGCACGACCAGGATTTCGGCGAAAGGTATGCCCCCGCCGATGGCTGTGGGATGCGCGTCGATCAGCGCGGGATCGAGGTATGTCGACCGAAACGCCTCGGTCAGGCCGTACATCGCGTAAAGATCGGCGGCAGGCGCCAAATCGCGCAGCCGGCGGACCAGCGTGACATCGAGCGCGCCGCCGCTGTTGGTCAGGCGCCTTAAGCCCTGCGGCCAGTCGAAGGCCGCCAACTGGCGCCATAGCGGCGGCACGCCTGCAAGTGTCGTGATCGCATGGCGCTCGACCGCGCGCAGCACATCGCGCGGCACCAGATAGTCGTGCGGCACGACGCAAGCGCCCGCATACCAGGCCGACAGCAGTTGATTCTGGCCATAGTCGAACGCCAGCGGCAGCACCGCCAGCACGCGATCATCGGGCCTCAGTTTGGTGTAATGCGCCACGCTTTGCGCGCCGAGCCACAAGTTCGCGTGGCTGATCATCACGCCCTTGGGCCGCCCGGTCGATCCGCTGGTATACAGAAGCGCCACCAGGTCATCGACGGAAGCCTGCGACGGGGGCAAGGATTCGCAATCTTCGAGCGCGGCCAGAACCTGCGTATCATCGCACAGCCGACATTCGCCGAGATCGCCCGTCTCCAGCGTGGCGGCGCGCGCAGCGTTGGTGATCAGCAGCACGGCGCCGCTGTCGGCGAGGATATGCGCGACTTGCGCGCGTTTCAGCACCGGGTTGACCGGCACATGGATCAGCCCTGCCCGCGCACAGGCCAGCGGCAGCAGGCAGGTCATTTCGCCTTTGGCCAGCCAGCTTGCCACGCGGTCGCCCGGCACGCATTCACGCGCCAGCCAATTTGCCAATTGGCCTAAACGCCGATTTAACGTGCTGTAGTCCATTACGCGCTGGCCCAACTGCAAAGCCGGGGCGTCGCCCGCCCCCATCAGCAGCAGGTGATCGATCGGGCGGGGCACAGTTTGGGCCAAGGGAACGTCAGTAGCAGTCACGATGAAAGTGTATCACTCCGATCTTAACGAAGCGCAAGCTGACCCCGCGCTGGCCGCATTTTGTGCGCCCGGCCCCGGGGTGACGCCGTTCGACCGGCTGGAATGGTTGCGCCTGATGGCGCAGGAATGCCTGGCGCCGGCGCAAACGCTGATTGCGGTTGCGCAGGACGGTGATGCCATGGCCGCGCTGCCGCTGGTGCTGCGCGCCGATGGCTATGCCGCGCTGGCCAACTGGTACAGTTTTATCGCGCGGCCCCGCGCGACCGATCCGGCGCTGTTGACCGCGATCATGCGCAGCCTGACTTCGGTCGGCGCGCTGACTTATGCGCCATTGCCAGAACGCGAGGCGGTCATGCTGCGCGACGCGGCGCGGCGTGCGGGCTGGGTCACGCAATTGCGCCACGCCGATCACAACCATGTCCTGCGCACTGGCGGGTCCGATTTTGCCTCGTGGTGGGCCAGACGGCCGGGGCCCCTGCGCGAAACGGTGCGGCGCAAATCGCGCAAAGGCGCGGTCACAATCCGCATTGCGACGACGTTCGATGCGGCCGACTGGGATGCCTACGACGCGATCTATGCGAGCAGTTGGAAACCCGCCGAAAGCTCGCCCCAATTCCTGCGCGCCTTTGCCCAGGCCGAAGCTGACGCGGGACGCCTGCGGTTGGGCCTCGCGCATATCGACGGCGCGCCCGTTGCTGCGCAGTTCTGGACGGTCGAGGACGGCACCGCGTTCATTCACAAACTGGCGCATGATCCGGCGTCTGCCGCGCATTCGCCAGGCACTCTGCTCAGCCACGCGCTGTTTGCGATGGCGTTCGATCAGGACCGTGTCGGGCTGATCGATTTCGGCACCGGCGATGATGGCTATAAACGCGACTGGATGGACGAAGTCCGGCCGCGCTATCGGCTCGATGCAATCTATCCCGGCAATCCGCGCCGCTGGCCCGCGCTGGCAAAACTGGTGGCCAAGGCAATCCTGAAACCGGGCGAACTTGCCCGGCCCGAAACCCACGCATAAAGGTACCCCATGACCGATACCGATACCAAATTGCGCCAGGTTCTGGCTGATGTCCTGGGTCTCAGCCCGGCGCGGCGCGACGCGCTGACACCAGACAGTCCACTGTTTGGCGCCCTGCCCGAACTCGATTCAATGGCTGTTGCGACATTGTTCGGCGCGATCGAGGAGAAGTTCGATCTGTTCATAAACGATGACGAGATCAGCGGCGATGTGCTTGAAACCTATGGCACTTTGCTGGATTTCGTAAGTGGGAAATGCGCCGCTTGATCGAGCTTTGGCCCTGCCCTGGTCGCGATGAATTCGCTGCGGTGATCGACCGACGGCGGCGGCACCGCGTGTTGATCGTGCCTCCGCTGCTTGCAGAAATGAACCGCCTGCGCCGGCTGATCGCGACGACCATGCGCGCGCTCGACATGCACGGCATCGACAGCTTTGCGCCCGATCTGCCCGGCACCAACGAAAGCACCGCGCCGCTGTATTCGCAAAGCCTGCACACCTGGCGCGCCGCGATGGACAAGGCCAGCCGGCATTTTGCCGCGACCCATGTGCTCGCAGTGCGCGGCGGGGCGCTGATATTTCCCAATGTGCTGCCCGGCTGGGTGGTCGAGCCGGTGTCGGGCAGCGCGATCCTGCGCCAGATGGTGCGCGCGCGTGTCCTTGCTGCGCGCGAGCATGGCGAGCACGACGACAGCGCCGCACTGATCGAACTGGGGCGCACCGAAGGTTTGATGCTGGCGGGATATGATCTGGGGCCGGGCTTGATCGCCGGGCTGGAAACCGCGCGGCCCCTCGATGAAGGGCAGCGGCAGATTCACCAGTCCGAACTGGGCGGCGCCGCGCTGTGGCTGCGCGCTGAACCGGGTGATGATCCGGCGCAGGCGGTGCGGCTTGCGGAAATTATCGCAGAGGGGATCGCGGCATGAGACGGCGTCCGATCGCCTTTTCCTGCGGGTCCGATATTTTAGCGGGGATGCTTGATTGCGCCGATGCGCATGGGATGACCGGGTTGCTGATTGTTTCGGGCGGGAATGAAGTACGCGCTGGTGCATTTGCCGGCAGCGCGCAGTTTGCGGCGCGACTAGCGGCGGAAGCGGGTGTTCCGGTGTTCCGGTACGATCGGCGCGGGATCGGCGACAGCGAGGGCGAAAATGCTGGCTGGCGCGGTTCGCAGGACGACATTGCTGCTGCGCTTGCCGCGTTTCGCTCGGCGCTGCCGGGCATGCGGCGCGTTGTCGGGTTTGGCGTGTGTGACGCGGCGAGTGCGTTGATGTTGTATGGCGCGCCGCTTGATGGGCTGGTGCTGGTTAATCCGTGGACGTACGAGACTGATGACGACGCGGGGCATACGCCAGGGGCGCTGCGGCGTCGTTATCTCGCCAAGCTGACCGATCCGCGCGCGTTGTGGCAATTGGTCAGCGGTAAAGTCGATCTGGGTAAATTATGGCGCGGGCTTGGCAAAGCGGCGCAGAAGCAGGAGGCATCATCGCCGATTGCCGATCAGCTTCGGGCGGCATTTGCGCGGTTTGCGGGGCCGGCTTCTGTGCTGGTCGCACAGGGCGATCGCGTCGGGGAGCGATTCCTGTCGTTGTGGCCCAATGACGACGCGCGCCTGACGATCCATCCGGGCAGCAGCCACAGCTTTGGCGATGACGCGGAGAGCGCGGACTGGCTTTATGCGCGTCTGGTCGAGGCCACGGCTTCACGCCATTAAGCGCCAACCTCTCGTCGTCCCGGGCTTGACCCCATACGCGCTAGGTTATGGTCGCAATGCCTCACATTCCCACCCTCGCTCATCCTGAGCCCGTCGAAGGATGCGCGCTGAGGCCAGCCCAATGCCTGGGCCGGGCGCCCGGAACTGACCTCGCGCGCATGCTTCGACAAGCTCAGCACGAGCGGGTCTGGGGGATTTTGGTTTATCTTAGCGTCTATGGGGCTTGACCCGGGCCCCCACTTCTTTTGGTCGCGGTGGGTTTGCGCGGAAGGCAGTGGGGTCCCGGATCAAGTCCGGGACGACGAGGATTTTACGCTCGCGCGGGTTCGCCGGGACGCCTTCAATACGTCGCCTCGGCCACGTATTCGCGATGCGCCAGGAAGCGTTCGGCATCTAGCGCGGCCATACAGCCGGTGCCCGCTGCGGTTACCGCCTGGCGATAGGTGTGGTCCATCACGTCGCCGCACGCAAACACGCCCGGGATCGCGGTCTTCGGCGTTCCCGGTTCGACCACGATATAGCCCGCCGCATCGAGTTCGAGCTTGCCCTTGAACAGTTCAGTCGCCGGCGCATGGCCGATTGCGACAAACGCGCCATCGGTTCCGATTTCGCTCTTTTCGCCGGTCACGGTGTCGACCAGCGCCACGCCGGTCAGCCCGCCGCCCGGATGGTTGTTGCCCACGAACCGCTCGACCGCCTTGTTCCACACGACCTTGATCTTGGGATGGGCAAACAGGCGGTCCTGCAGGATTTTTTCGGCGCGGAAGCTGTCACGGCGATGGATCACCACGACTTCGGTTGCATGGTTGGTCAGGTACAGCGCTTCCTCGACCGCGGTATTGCCGCCGCCGATCACGACCACCTTTTTGCCTCGATAGAAAAACCCGTCGCATGTCGCGCAGGCCGAAACGCCCTTGCCCGACATTTCGTGTTCGCCCGGCACGCCCAGCCAGCGCGCCTGCGCGCCCGTGGCGATCACCAGCACATCGCCGACATACGTGTCGCCGCTATCGCCGGTCGCGGTGAACGGCGATCCGGTCATCGTCACATCGGTGATCGTGTCCCACAGCATGCGCGTGCCAACGTGCTCGGCCTGCGCCTGCATCTGCTCCATCAGCCACGGGCCCTGGATCACATCGCGAAACCCCGGGTAGTTTTCGACATCGGTGGTGATCGTCAATTGCCCGCCTGGCTGCAGGCCCTGCACCACGATCGGCTCCATCCCGGCGCGCGCGCCATAGATCGCGGCGCTCAGGCCAGCCGGGCCCGAACCGATGATCAGCATGCGTGTCTTGTGCGTGGTCGCCATGAATTCCTCCGTTACCCCGGCGAAATAGGCACGAACCCGCACGAGTCAATCGGACTCAGGTAATCAGGCGCGCCTCCATCGCCCCGACTTGCGCCGGACCGAAACTCAGCAAGTCGCGCGCATACGCTTCGACGCTGCCATGGCGCTCGCGGATCGCGGCAAACAACGTGTCGAGATATTCGGGCTCGACACTCAGGATCACGCGGACAGCCGCTTCGTCGAACGTCGAATTGGCAAACCCGCGGCTTTGCGCGGTAATCCGCGCCGCCACATCGCCGGCCGTGTTGGTCATCAGATAATCGGCCATGATATCATCATGATGCACGCCCAGCAGATGGTGTACCAGCGCCACCCCCAGCCCCGTACGATCCTTGCCCGCCATGCAATGCAGCAGGCTGCCGCCGTCGCGCGTGGCCAGCGCATCGAGGTACAGCCGCAACGATCCGACCAGCACCTCGCGAAACGCGATGCCTTTGTACAGCCGCGTCATCGCCGCGCGCGCATCGTCGGGGGTGGTCAGCGGCCTGGCCGATTCTTCGTGCACCGCGCGCCCCGTGCGGCCCGCGGTCTCGCCCGGGAAAAACAGCACCTCGCCCGCAAAATCGGGATGACGCAGGCACGGATGCGCCGCGCGCTCGCTATCCCCGCGCAAATCGATCACCGTGCGAATATCCAGGTCGCGCACCCGCGCCAGATCGGCCGATGTCGCCTCGCCATGCTGTCCCGATCGCCACAGCCGCCCGCGCACCAGGTGCCCGCCACGCGCGGCGTACCCGCCGTAATCGCGGAAATTGTGAATGCTGTCGAAGTGCAAAACCCGGTCGTCCGGCATGGCGTTCCTCTACCCAAAATCGATTATGGTGTACACGCCGGACATACCATTGTGCTTGCGCGGTGCGACCCTTATATTTAACCAGTCATTTAAATCGTTGAAAGAGGATGTCCCATGGCCGAGGCCTATATCATCGACGCAGTGCGCACCCCACGCGGAATCGGCAAGCCCGGCAAAGGCGCGCTGTCGCACCTGCACCCGCAACAACTGGCCGCCACGGTCCTGCGCGCGATCAAGGACCGCAACCATCTCGACACCGGCACCGTCGACGACGTGATCTGGTCGACCTCCGCGCAATTCGGCAAACAGGGCGGCGACCTCGGCCGCATGGCCGCGCTCGCCGCCGGCTATGACATCACCACCAGCGGCACCACACTCGACCGCTTCTGCGGCGGCGGAATCACCTCGGTCAACCTCGCCACCGCCAGCGTCATGTCCGGCATGGAAGATTGCGTGATCGCCGGCGGCACCGAAATGATGAGCTTCGTCACCGCCCACAGCGCCGAACAGGCCAATGCGGGGATCACCCCAATGGGCATGGGCTCGGGCAATATGGCGCTCGACGCGCTCCACCCGCAATCGCACCAGGGCGTGTGCGGCGACGCGATCGCCGCCAGCGAAGGCATCGGCCGCGAAGCCCTCGACGCCCTCGCCCTCGTCAGCCAGCAACGCGCCGCCGTCGCAATCGCCGAACACCGCTTCGACAAATCCGTCGTCCCTGTCCTGAACGAAGACGGCTCCGTCGCACTCGACCACGAAGAATTCCCCCGCCCCGAAACCACCATCGAAGGCCTGTCCTCGCTCAAAGCCAGCTTCGACGGCGTCGCCGACTTCGATCTCGGCGGCGGCGCCTCGTTCCGCAAACAAATCCAGCGCCGCTATCCCGACCTCGAATGGAAAGGCGTCCACCACGCCGGCAATTCCTCCGGCGTCGTCGACGGCGCCGCAGCCATCCTGATCACATCGCCGGAATACGCAAAAAAGCACAACCTGAAACCCCGCGCCCGCGTCGTCGCTTACGCAAACCAGGGCGACGACCCCACCCTGATGCTCAACGCCCCCGTCCCCGCCGCCCGCAAAGTGCTGGCCAAGGCAGGGCTGACCGTCGCCGACATCGACCTGTGGGAAATCAACGAAGCCTTCGCCGTGGTCGCCGAGAAATTCATCCGCGATCTCGATCTCGACCGGTCGAAGGTGAACGTTAACGGCGGCGCTATGGCTTTGGGGCATCCGATTGGGGCGACGGGTTCGATCCTGATCGGGACAGTGCTGGATGAGTTGGAGCGCACGGGTGGGCGTTATGGGCTGGTGACGATGTGTGCGGCTGGCGGTATGGCACCAGCGATTATTATCGAGCGGATTTAAGGGCTTTTAAGGGCCTCCGGCGGCCTAGGGCCATTGCCCTAGGAACCCGTTACCGTCTTGAACTGCGCGCGGCACAGGCCGTTGCACCCCGCCGCAAAGCGGCTGGAATCCTGCCGCTTCGCGGCGGGACGCAAATGCAAAGATAGCGCGCAGTGCAAGACGGTAACGGGATCCAAGGGCCCCTGGCCCTTGGCCGCCGGAGGCCCTTCACCCCCCGACGTAACCCTCTTAAGCCCACACTTGCAGCACCCGCGCAGCCCCTGTAGAGCGCGGCCATAAACAGACTCCAAAGGACGACCATGGCCGCCCAGTACGCTTACGTCATGAAGAGCATGACGAAGACCTTTCCCGGTGCGTCAAAGCCGGTGCTCAGCGATATCAATCTGCAGTTCTACCAGGGCGCGAAGATTGGTATTGTCGGGCCCAACGGCGCGGGCAAGTCCACGTTGATGAAGATCATGGCGGGGATCGACACCGATTATACGGGCGAGGCCTGGCCTGGCGAGTATATCACGGTTGGGTATCTGGCGCAGGAGCCGGAGCTTGATCCGACGAAGACTGTGCTCGAGAACGTCAAGGACGGAGCGCGTGAGGTTGCCGATCTGGTTGATCGGTTCAACGAGATTTCGAATATCATGGCTGATCCGCCGGAGGACGTCGATTTCGACGCGCTGATGGATGAGATGGGCGATCTGCAGGGCAAGATCGACGCGGTCGATGGTTGGACTTTGGACAACCAGTTGGAAATCGCGATGGAAGCGCTGCGGTGTCCGCCTTCGGATGCTTCGGTGGAGAATCTGTCGGGCGGTGAGCGGCGTCGTGTGGCGCTGACGCGTTTGCTGATTCAGAAGCCTTCGATCCTGCTGCTCGATGAGCCTACCAACCATCTGGATGCCGAGAGCGTTGAGTGGCTGGAGAACCATTTGAAGGAATACGCGGGCGCGGTGTTGATGATCACCCATGACCGTTATTTCCTTGATAACGTGGTTGGGTGGATTCTTGAGCTCGATCGCGGGAAATACTTTCCTTACGAGGGCAATTACTCGACCTATCTCGAGAAGAAATCGAAGCGTCTGGACCAGGAAGACCGTGAGGCGACCGGGCGTCAGAAGGCGATCAACGACGAGCTGGAATGGATCCGCGCCGGGACGAAGGGTCGCCAGACCAAGTCCAAATCGCGTATCAAGAAGTTCGAGGAGCTGGTCGCGAGCCAGAACCAGCGCAGCCCGGGCAAAGCGCAGATCGTCATCCAGGTGCCAGAGCGCCTGGGCGGCAAGGTTATCGAGCTGAAGAATGTCACCAAGGCTTATGGCGACAAGCTGCTGTTCGAAGACTTGTCGTTCCTGTTGCCGCCGGGTGGCATTGTGGGGGTGATCGGGCCGAACGGCGCGGGTAAATCGACGCTGTTCAAGCTGATCACCGGGCAGGAAGAGCCTGATTCCGGTGCGATCGACATCGGTTCGACAGTGCGGCTGGGGTATGTCGATCAAAGCCGTGACAAGCTCGATCCGGCCAAGAACGTGTGGCAGGAAATTTCCGAAGGCCACGATTATATGAAGGTCAACGGGTTCGACACGTCGACCCGCGCTTATGTCGGGGCGTTCAATTTCAAGGGCGCGGACCAGCAGAAGAACGTCGGCAAGCTGTCGGGCGGTGAACGCAACCGCGTGCACATGGCCAAGATGCTGAAGACCGGCGGCAACGTGCTGCTGCTCGACGAACCGACCAACGATCTCGACGTCGAAACGCTGGGCGCGCTGGAAGAAGCGATCGAAAACTTTGCCGGATGCGCGGTGGTGATCAGCCATGACCGTTTCTTCCTCGATCGCCTTGCCACGCATATTCTCGCGTTCGAAGGCGAGAGCCATGTCGAATGGTTCGAGGGCAACTTTGCCAGCTATGAAGAAGACAAGCGTCGCCGCCTGGGCGATGCGGCCGACCGTCCGACACCATTGTCGTACAAGAAACTGTCGCGCTGATGCCATGCGGGGGGTGGTGACAGCCGCCCCCTGTCTTGCGCGTTTCGGAACGGGCAATTCAGGATCCGTGCAGGTCTGATCAGCGATAACCCCTGACGGCGCACTGCATTTTCGTGCGCTGTTTTACCAAGGGGGACCACCCATGGCTTTGCCGATCCGTTCTTTCGCTGCGCCCCTGTTTGGCGCACTGCTGGCTGTCGCCGGCGTCCCTGGCGCTGCGTGGGCCGATCCACCGCATACCGATGAACATCGCGGCGGCAATGGCGGTGCGCACCCAGCGCCTGCAAACCAGCCGCATCCACAGGCACCATCGGCGCCTGCGCCAACATACGGCGGTCACGGTGGCGGCGCCGCGCCTGGTGGCCAGGCCGCGAACCATCCGGCGCAGATCGATCGGCCCGGCGGCGGTGGCAGTAACGGTGGCGGGCCTGCCTGGCATGGCGCCGGCGGACCCGGAAATGCACCAGTCAACAATGGCGCCCACGGACAGGGCAATGGCTATTACGGCAACGCCCGGCCGAACAATGGCCAGCAGAATTATGGCCAACCCAATCGAGGGCAACCCGATCGTGGCCAGCCTAACAACGGTCAGCCCAATTACAACCAGCGCGGGAATGGCCAGCAAAACTACGGACAGCGCGGGTACGCCGGCGGTGGCCAGCAGTACCGGGACCAGCGCAACGACGGGCGCAATTATGGTCGGAATGACGGCCAGCGCTGGAACAATGGCTGGCGCAATGACCGCCGCTATGACTGGGCCGGATGGCGCAGCGCGCATGGCGAACTGTTTCACGGGCAGTATTATCACCCGCCCTATGCCGGGTATGGCTATGCGCGGCTCGGCATCGGCGCGGCGATCGACGAGGCATTTCTCGACGAACAATACTGGATCGACGATCCGGAATATTACCACCTGCCGCCCGCCGACGGCCCGTATCGCTGGGTGCGGTATTACAACGATTGCCTGTCGATCGACATCGACAGCGGCCAGATTGTCGACGTTCTGTACAACGTATTCTGGTAAGTTTCCGGCCAGGATCGTGGCGCCATGCCGGCGCCGCGATCCTGGCCCGATCTGTCAGTTGCCGCAATTCAAGGCATCGAGCACGCGCACCATCAACGCCTCACCCGATGGTGTCAGGCGGACATAGCGCCGCCGCCCATCGACAGCATCGGGCGTGCGGTAGATCAACTCTTCATGTTCCAGCCGCGCGAGCCATCGCAACAGCGTGGTCGAGGGCACACCAGCCTCGATACAAATGCTCGAAACCTGGATGTCGCGGCGACTTTTCTGGGCCATGAAAACGTCCAGCAAAATGTCCCACGCGGGTTCCCCGAACAGTCCGGTCAGACCCGCGGCCGCATCGCGCAGGCGACGTGCGTCGTATAGTGTTTTCGCCTCGCGCAAATACCGGCTCTCACGATCAGGATCGACGCGCAAGTGTATCCTTTCCGGCAATCGACACCGCTGGAAAAGCATCAGTCACGGTTGTGAAAATCCGATCCACACACCTGATTTTACCCGATATTTCGGCGCTTGATACACTTCGATATGGTTCCCGATCGGCAGGTTTACTGTTTTACACGCAATCGTTGAACACGACTGACGCGCTTTTTTTAGACCTTTTGCAATGGGATGGGTCCGGAATGGACTAAACCCTTTTCATGTATTTCGCAGCATGGCGGCGCGTCGGCGTTCGGCCGCGCTCTTGCCGTTCATCCCGCCTTGGGCCATGAGCTTGCACCATCATGGTTTTTTCGTTCAATTCCGCCGCCCGCGACCCCGATCGCGCCGAATTGCGTCTTATCGGCGAAAATGTGCGTGCCCGGCTCGATGCGGACCCATCTGCCTATCGCCTGCCGGTGGAAGGCATCGAGATTTACGCGGTGGCCGATTTCCTGTCGCCCGATGACTGCCAGCGCATGATGAAAATCGTCGATGCAGTTGCGCGGCCATCGCCGACGTACAACAACAATATCGATGGCGGCCGGACCAGTTATACCGGCGATGTCGATCCCGCCGACCCGTTCGTGCGCATGATCCAGCGCCGGATCGACGACCTGATGGGCATCGATTCTGCGCTCGGCGAAACCGTCCAGGGCCAGCGCTATACCATGGGCCAGGAATTCAAACACCATTACGACTATTTCGTGTCCGAGCATGAATATTGGGACGACGAACGCCGCCGCGGCGGGCAGCGGAGCTGGACCGCGATGGGCTATCTGAATGCTGTCGAGGCCGGCGGCGCCACCGATTTCCGCAAGATCCCGCTGACGATCCCGCCGCAGGCCGGCGTCCTGCTGGTGTGGAACAACATGGCGCCCGACGGCCGGCCGAACACGCGCACGCTGCACGCGGGCGCGCCGGTTACCGAGGGCGTGAAATACGTGCTGACACGGTGGTACCGGGCCCACCCGTGGCGCTGAACCCCCGCGTCATCGTGCTTGCGGTGATGCTGCTTGGCGGATGCGCGGGCCAACCTGTGGCGCCAATGGTGAGCGCACCCCCGCCAGCAATCGCTAAGCTCGATACGCCGCCCCTGCCCGCGCGTCCGGTTTCGCCGCCCAATGCGGCCCCGCCTGGCTCTGCACCCTCGCCCGCCGTGGCGGCGTCGATGGCCGACCGGCTCGACCGGCTGTTTGCCGAAGACAGCCGCGCGCAACAGGCGCTGGACCCGTTGGGTGCGCTGGTGCGCGGCGAAGCGGTGCCGCACGACCTGCTGATCCAGACCTTCACACCCGCGCTCGCCGAACGCCAACGCGTGGTCATCGCGCATTCGATCGCCGTACTCGCCGCAATCGACCGCAGCGCGCTCGATCCGGCCCACCAGTTGTCATATGACGTCTTCGCACAGACGCTGGCCGATCAAAGCGCGATCCTGGCGCCGGCGGCGCAGGCGCTGACCGGTGTCCAGCCGTTCAACCATTTCATGGGCTTTCCGGTCGAATTTCCCGAAATGGCGGCGACCAGCGAAGGCGGATCGCTGCGCACGACCGTCGATATCGAGGCGCGGCTCGAGCTGGAACGCACCTTGCCGGTGCTGTTCGACAACGCGATCAACCGGTTTCGCGAAGGCATCGCCAGCGGCGTGGTCGAACCGCGCTTGACCGTGGCCAGCATGGTCGCGGAAATCGACGCGATCCTGGCGGGCGCGCCCGACCATTCGCTGTTCATGACCCCGCTGCGCCATCTGCCGCGCCAGACATCGGCCGCCACGCGCGCGCGGTTCGAACGCGGCTTTGCCCTGGCCACGCGCGATGACGTCTATCCGGCCTATCGCAAATTGCGCGCGTTCCTGGCCGACGAATACCTGCCCGCCGCGCGCCAGTCGGTCGGCCTGTCGGCCATCCCGGGCGGCACTGGCCTGTACCGCCTGCTGATCCATGCGGCCACCACGCTCGATCTCGATCCCGACGCGGTGCACCAGACCGGCCTCCGCGAAGTCGCGCGGATCCAGGGCGAGATGGTCGAAGTGCAGCACGAACTGGGCTATACCGGATCGTTGCACGACTTCTTCGAAGTGATCCGCGTCGATCCCCGGTTTCATCCCAAGAGCGCCGAGGAACTGGGCCAGGGGTTTCGCGCCGCCGGGGACAAAGTCGCCCGCCTGGCCCCGCGTTATTTCCTGCACGTGCCGATCACGCCGCTGCTGATTGCGCCCTATCCCGAATACCGCGCACGGTTCGAGGCCGGCGGCAGTTACAGCGAGGGCATGCCCGATGGCAGCCGCCCCGGAATTTTCTGGTACAACACCTATGACTGGCAGCACCGGTTCATGACCGGCGTCACGACGCTATATTTGCACGAAGGCGCGCCGGGGCATCATTTCCAGATCAGCCTGGCGCAGGAAAATGCGGACCTGCCCGACTTTCAACGGTTTGGCGGCAATTCGGCTTATGTCGAAGGCTGGGCGCTTTATGCCGAAACCCTGGGTTACGACATGGGGCTGTACCGCGATCCGATGCAGCATTGGGGCACGCTCGATGACGAAATGCTGCGCGCAATGCGGCTCGTCGTCGACACCGGCCTCCACACCCGCGCCTGGACCCGCGACCAGGCGATCGCCTATATGCTCGACAATTCAGGCATCGGCCGGATCGACGCGGCCGCCGAAGTCGATCGCTATATCGCCAACCCCGGCCAGGCGCTGGCGTACAAGATCGGCGCGATGACGATCCAGCGCCTGCGCGATGAAGCCCGCACCGCATTGGGCGCGCGCTTCGACATCCGCGCATTTCACGACCAGGTGTTGAACAGCGGCGCGCTGCCACTGCCGGTGCTGGAGGCGAAAATCCACCGGTGGATCGCCGATCAACAAGCGCCGGTCGGCTAGTTTTGCTTGCGCTATATTAACTGTTGCTCGTCTAGGGTTTGCGCTAATCAAGGGTGATTGCGCAAATGGGGCTTGCGGTGAAGACTGATCACGACGTCCATATTTGGGCGGAACTTGCCAAAGATCATCCGGAAGCAGCGTGGGGCGTGGCCATATTGGGCGCGATCGCGTTTGTGACTGTCAATTTTGCATGGTGGGCGATCGAATTGCCCACGCTGGTCAATGCCCACGATGACAGCCGACTGGTCGTGGCCGTGGCCGGCAGCATCGCCTTGATCGTGTTCGACGCCATTGCCCCGATGTGGGCATGGCGCCGCGCGCACCGCATCATCACTACCAATCGCAACGCCAGGATCGACCATCATGACCAGGACTAGATTTGCCACGCTGGCGCTGCTCGCCGTCGCCCTGGCCGGGTGCAGCCGCGTAACCCCCGGTAATGTCGGGGTGAAAGTCGATCAGTACGGATCGAGCGCGGGGGTCGATCGCACACCGCTCGGCGTCGGCACCTATTGGACTGGCCCCGGCGTCAACATCTACGAATACCCGATCTCGACGCAGACCTACACCTGGACGCGTTCGGCCGACGAAGGCAAATCGGCCAACGAAGAGTTTTCGTTTCAGGACAAATCCGGGCTGATCGTGGCCGGCGATGTCTCGGTCGCCTATCACGTCGACCCCGGCAAGGCGCCGATCCTGTTCCAGAAATATCGCATGGACATGGCCGGGATCATCGCTGGCCCACTGCGTAACCAGGTCCGCTCCGCGGTCGTCAACGCCGCATCGACGATGAGCATCGAAGAAATCTACGGCCCCAGAAAAGGTGAACTGGTCGCCGCCGCCGAACGCAAAGTGCAGGACTATTTCGCGCCGTCGGGCCTGGTGATCGAACAGATGTTCTGGGCCGGCCCGATCCGCATCCCCGAAAACATCCTGGCCCAGATCAACGCGAAAATTCACAACGAGCAGGAAGCCCAGGCCGCCGTCGCCAACGAGCAAACCGTCGAAGCCAATGCCAAATCGACGATGATCAAAGCCCAGGCCGACGCCGATTCGATGCGCGTAAAGGCGGAAGCCATCGCCAAGAACCCGGCGCTGGTGTCGTACGAATGGGTGCAGAAGTGGGACGGCCGGATGCCTTCGACGGTGTACTGCTCGTCCAGCACGCCGTGTATTCAGACTGGTGGAAAATAGGCCCTCCTTGGCCACCAACGAGAATTGGCGGCCAAGGCCGTGTTGCCTCCAATTGCGACTGCGTGTATCTTACCTGCGTCTTACCACAGGAGTTGCCGGTGGGCGTGCAGGCCAAGATCACGACGGTGATTTCGACAAAGGGGCAGGTCATCCTGCCAAAGGCGATCCGCGACTTGCGCCAATGGCCCGCAGGAACGCAGTTGATTGTCGAAAACACGCCCGACGGCGTGCTTCTGAAATCGGCGCCGATTTTCCCTGAAACGAGCATGGACGCGGTTTTCGGAGCCTTGCGCTATGATGGGCCCGCCTTGTCGATCGAGGACATGAACGCCGCCATCGACCGAGAAGCGAAGCTGCGTGCGCGCGATTGATACGAACGTCATTGTCCGAATTTTGACCGGCGATGATCCGATCCAGGCCCAGGCCGCGCGCCAGGTCATAGAGGCGGGCGACATCTTTATCGGCGTGACCGTGCTGCTCGAAACCGTATGGGTCTTGCGCGGCGGCTATGGCTTTAAACCAACCGAGATTGCCGACGTGTTGCGCAGCTTCGCAGGCCTGCCCGGCATTACGCTGGAGGACCCCGGTCCGGTTGGCCAGGCCTTGGAATGGATGTGCAAAGGCATGGATTTCGCCGACGCACTGCACCTCGCCCGAGCAGAGCATTGCAGCGCGTTTGTGACTTTTGATCGAAAGTTCGCCAGCCGCGCCAAGGACTTCACGCCGATGCCTGTCGTCATTCCATAAATCCTACCCGCTTCGGGGAGGGGGACCGCGCGCAGCGTGGTGGAGGGGCGTCGCCCCACGGGCAAGCCTCGCGCATGGGGCGGACACCCCACACCACGACGGCTGCGCCTGGCGCCCGGCCCCTCCGGCAGCCCTTGCAGGGCTGCCACCTCCCCGGGGCGGGGAGGATATTTTCCGGCCGAACCAGATTACTGGGCGATATGGCCCTGATCGCCATCGATGGAGCTCGCAGGTTTACCGGGCCAGTTCTTGAGCGGCCGGTTGCCCCATTTCAGCCCCGCCGCGCGCGGCTCGATGCAACTGTCCTGGCGGGTCTTTGTGCAGACGGCGTAGTCCTGCCCGCCTGCCTGAACCGCAGACGCGTGCCCGTCGGGGCCACGCTGCACGACGTCAGCTTTTGGGGCTTGGTCCTGATCTGCGGGCACGGTTTGCGCCATCGCCGGGGCCGCGCATAGCAGCGACGCGACCGAAAGAGCGAGCATGACATGTGGGGTTTTCATTTGAACGCACTCCTGATGTCCATGCTGCATCTATGCCTGACACCAGTGAGTGGTTCCGAAATCGCCCGATAATTCGTCTTTCGTCCATGAGGCTGGCGCCATTTCATGTGACGAGCAAGCGTGCATCCCCGCATTGGGAACGGGGATGACAGGCTCGTTTCAGGCCTTCTTTTTCGAAAATTTATCCGCGAAAAAAGTCACGTCGAATTTGAAAGCGCTGATCAGGGCGTCCGTCGCAGGTCCGGTATCCTCGCCGTCTTTCGGCAGCTTTACTTCGAGGTTGTCATGCTTTGAATCCCGGAAGTCGGTCTTTACAACTGCGCCATCGAACTTGCGGATAGACAGAAACGTGCGCATTTGCCCTTTGTAGGCCATGCCCTTGATATACGACAAACCACGCACGACGAATTCGGCGTAACACTGGGCCGTCGAATCCGAAATCCGCTTCGCATCATCGGTTTTGAGATCGATGCCCTGATCGTGGACGATCACCGTTGATGGCGGCAGATGGAGCAGGGCAACGAGATCGATATCGCGCAGCGCCTTCGCCTGGGCACCGGTATCCAGCGCGGCGGTGATGAAGGCCTGGTCCCGTTTGTTCTGGCCGGCATGCGCAGAGGAATCGATCAGTACCCCGATCAAGCCGAAACTCGCACCCGCCCCTTGAGTCGATGCGCTAACCTTTGCGGCGGGCCAGATATGCAGTTCGCAAACAGGCGCCATCGGCGCCGCAGCTTCAGCAGTGGGGGCTGGAGCCGGCGTTGCCGTCGTTTGCGCCCCGGCGGGCGCAGTGGCCAGTGCCCCCAACGCCAGTGCGACTGTGGTATTCAATTTGCGCATCGTTATTCCCCCAACTCAATGATTATTTTGAATTTTCATGAACTTGACGATCGCCGCCTGAAACGCACCCTGGACAGCGGCGCGCATGCGATCATCGAAATCAGGTCCGGTTTTTTCCGGAATCGGGACATTGGCCATCGCCATGCTCGAAAAGTTGACGGACACCGCATCGGCGCCGTCGAACCGCTTGCGAATGGCCATGACGCGGACAGATTGTGATGACATCGCCGCAGATTCGACCACCAGCGACGTGATGATCAATTCGCGGTAACAGGCCCCACCGCCAGCGACCAATCGCGTGGTCCGCGTCCTGTCGTCATCCGTCCCGGTGGTGGATAGATGGACAACGACGCGCAGATTGGGATCGCTGGACTGCTTCTGCCAATCGACTTGCGACAACAGGCTGGCCTGCTGCGGCGTGCCAAGCGCCTCGGCATACATGTTGGGATAGCCCTTGATCCCGCGCCGGTTGCCATCGACCTCTCCGCCATGGAACCAGCCATAATACGTGGTGTGGGGCGTTGCGGCGGGCCAGATATGCCATTCGCATGATGGCTGAGCAGGCGCTGGCTGATTTGGCGCTGGTGGAGCTGGCACTGGTTGTGCCTGTGCGGTCAATGGGACAGCAGCATTTGCGACAACCGTTGCAATCGGAACAACAACTCGCAGCGCGCGATAAAATGAAACCAGAATGAACTCAATTTTTCCGGGAGTAAAAACCCGATTCAATTGCGCAATACTATTGTGGATCATTCATCAAGCCCCCGCCTGACCGCTTGGCTAGCAATGTCCTCTGGACATTTCTAGCGAAAAATCATGGTGGGGAGATGAAGGTTAGCTCAGCGCTTCGGCGATCAACACGCGGGTGTTGGCCAGGCCGTAGAGCGCGATGAAGCTACCCATGCGGGGCCCCTGCGCAGACCCCAGCAACGTTTCATAAAGCGCCTTGAACCAGTCGCGCAGGCTTTCGAAACCATACGCCGGGTCCTTGCCGACTTCGTAGACCATCGTCTGGAATGCCTCAACGCCGGCGTCCGGCGCCATGCCGGCGAGCGCGGCGTCGAGCGCGGCCAAGGCTGCGGCTTCGTTCGCGGCTGGCTTGCGGCGTTGCAAAGTCGGGGCGATGTAGTCGCGGTTGTAGGCCAGCGCGCGGGTCACCAGCACGTCGAGCGCGGGGTGTGCTGCGGGGTCGGCGTTGGCGACATAGTTGCCCAGGTACGACCAGACCTGGTCGCGGCTGGCGCTGGCGCCCAGCACGCCGACCAGATTGAGCAGCAGGCCGTATGTCACCGGCAAGCTGTCGCCCGCACCGCCGTGGTAGCCATTTGTGCGCAGCAGATGCCACACCGGGTTGCCGAGCTGTTGCTCGACCGGTTGCGCGGTCAGTTTTTCGCGGAACTGCCAGTATTCGTCGACCGCGCGCGGGATGATCCCGACGTGCAGCGACTTGGCGCTTTTGGGTTCGCGGTAAAGGTAGAACCCGAGCGATTCCTCTGATCCGTATTCGAGGAACTGTTCGATCGTCAGGCCGTTGCCCTTCGACTTCGAAATCTTCTCGCCCTTTTCGTCGAGAAACAGCTCGTAGATCAAACTTTCCGGACGGCGCCCGCCGAGCACTTGCGCGATCTTGCCCGATTGTGTGCCGCTGTCGGTCAGGTCCTTGCCAAACATTTCGTAATCGACGCCCAGCGCGACCCAGCGCATCGCCCAATCGACTTTCCACTGCAGCTTGGCCTGGCCGCCCAGAATGGTCTGTTCGACCACGCTGCCATCGTCGTCGGTAAACCGGATCAGGCCCGCATCGGCATCGATCACTTCGATCGGCACCTGCAGCACGACGCCAGTAATCGGCGAAATCGGCAGCACCGGCGAATACGTCTTGCGGCGTTCTTCGCGCAACGTCGGCAGCATGATCGCCATGATCGCGTCGTAATGGCGCAGGACATTCTTCAGCGCGTCGTCGAACCCGCCCGTATCATAGCGTTCCGACGCCGCGACGAATTCGTAGTCGAACCCGAACTGGTCGAGGAAATCGCGCAACAGCGCGTTGTTGTGCGCAGCAAAGCTGGCGTACGTGCCGAACGGATCGGGAATGCGCGACAGCGGCTTGCCCAGGTTTGCGGTCAGCACGTCCTTGTTGGGAACATTGTCGGGCACTTTGCGAAGGCCATCCATGTCGTCCGAAAACGCCACGAGCCGCGTTGGCGCTGGGTTGCCATCCGCGTCGGTGGTCAGCGCTTCATAGGCGCGGCGGACGAGCGTGGTGCGCAGCACTTCGGTGAACGTGCCGATATGCGGCAAGCCCGACGGACCATACCCGGTTTCGAACACCACCGGCACCAGCGCGCCGGTCGCATCGCGCTTGCCCTGGGGGAAGCGCTTCATCACTTTGCGCGCTTCTTCGAACGGCCAGGATTTCGACACTTGCGCCGCCTGGAATACGGCGTCGTCGCGAAGCAGGGCGGGCGTGGTTTCGATCTGGGTCATAGCGCCGCTGCCAGACGCGATTATGCCCCGATTTGCAAGCGCCTCTGTCGAATGCGGCGGGCAAGGCCCGTCTATTTCACTGGCATGGCACGCATAAATTCCCATAGTGCGGCGCATGATCCGCCCCCTGCTACTTGCTGCGCTCACGCTCGGCGTCATCGCGCCGTTGCCGGCGGTCGCGGATACCCTGCCCGCCAATATCACGCAGCAATTGCCCAGGGGCTTTGGTGTCCTGACCTTTGCCGAAGCGGCCAACGTTTCTGGCCGGACGTACTATGTCGTGGCGCTGGCGTCGTCGCGAGAGGCTTTGCGCAAACACCATTCGGACCCTGCGCCGTCCCGGCCCCTGCTGATCTACAAACGCGCGCCAGATGGCCGGTTCGCGCTGGTCGGCCGCAATGACGAGGTGATCCTGACCGCCGACGATGGTGGCCAGTGCGATCCGTTCGAGCCGGGCCATATCGCGGTAAAGGGCGCGTATTTCACCGTCGAAAACGAAGTCGCGTGTGGCGATCACTGGACCGACTATGTCACCTTCCGGTTCGATCCCGCGGTGAACGACTACGTGTTTGACAGTGTGCGCAGCGAATCCTGGTCGATGAACCCCAGCACCGACCCCAATGCCGAGGCGCTGATTTCAAACGGTAACAAGATCACGCGGCCAAAACTGCACGAAAAAGTGCCGTTTGCGCGCTGGAAACGCTAATCGGTCAGGTGCGCAGGATCAGCGCGGCCTGCGGTTTGTGCTCGCGGATTTCGTCCTCGGTCAGCCCACAGATCTCGTGTGGAAACACCAGCCACTCGTCGGTCTGGTGCACGTAATAATCGGGTTGCAGATCGGTCTGGTTGCGCTTCGGCTTCCAGTAGACCGTGGCCACGCGGATTTCGCGCGGGCTGTTGTGGCGGCAGCGCGCCCGCAATTCCTGCAAGGTCGCCGCGACCGAGCGCCCTGAATCGAACACATCGTCGACGATCACCAGCCGGTCATCGGGCGACAGCGTATCGACCAGGTAACCGAGCGAATAGACGCGCACTTCGGCATTCTGCTGATCGATCCCGTCGTAGGATTTGGTGCGGATCGCGATGTGATCGGCCTCGATCCCGCGATATTCCAGCAATTCCTGCACCGCGATCCCGACCGGCGCGCCGCCGCGCCAGATGCCGACGATATGCGTCGGGGCAAACCCGCTGTCGGCGATCAGATTGGCCAGCCGGAAAGAATCCTCGAGCAGGCGATCGGCGGTCAGCCAGACTTTTTCGATGGCAGCAGCAACGTTTCCCATCGCCGTCTAAGGCCACAAGCGCGCCGGCGATGCAAGACGCGAAACGGGGCCACGCCTGAACGCGGCCCCGAAAGCGGGAGAATGGGTCATTGCGCCGCGCTATTGCTTGAGCAAAGTCAGCACGTTCTGCTGGCTCTGGTTGGCCTGCGCCAGCATCGCGGTCGAGGCTTGCGCCAGGATCTGCGATTTGGCGAGGTTCGACGTTTCGGTCGAATAATTGGTATCCTGGATCTGACTTCGCGCCGCCGACAGGTTGGTGATGTCGGTGTTCAGGTTGTTCACCACCGATGTCAGCCGGTTCTGCGCCGCGCCGAGCGAGGCCTGGTTCGCGTTGACTTCGACCAGCGCGATATCGACATTGGTGATCGTGGTGCCTGCCGCGGTCTGGTTCGATACATCGAGTGCCGGGGTTCCGCCGCTTGCGCTGTTGTATGCCGCCTGGCCGACGCCTGCGGCATTGGTGCCGAACAGGCTGGCCCCGTTGAACGCCGGGCTGTCGATGATCACGTTTTCGTTCCGGTCGGGGCCGGTCTGGATCGTGAAGGTCACATCATCGCTGCCATTGCTGGCGGGCGTGCCCGACGTGGTGTGGAACACGTTGACGCCGTTGAACGTCGTCGTGTTCAAAATGCCGGACATTTGCTGGGTCAGGTTCGATACTTCTGTCTGCATCGATGTGCGATCCGATGCCTGGTACGTGCCCGATGCCGATTGCACCGCCAGCTCGCGGATGCGCTGCAGCATATTGGTGACTTCGGTCAGCGCGCCGCCGGCGGTTTGCGCCAGCGAAACGCCATCGTTGGAATTGGCGACGGCCTGCTGCATGCCACCGATCTGCGACGTCATGCTGTTGGTGATCGCCATGCCCGCCGCATTGTCCGCGGCGCTGTTGATCTGCAAGCCCGTCGACAGCCGCTGCATCGATTGCGATTCGAGCATGGCGGCAGTGTTGGACGCATTGGCGGCCTGTATTGCCGCAATGTTCGTGTTGATGACTGTCATGATCCCATTCTCCACTATGGGTTGGCCCCCTTCGGCGTGGCAGACGGGGCAATGCCTGCCGCATCCGAAAGGGTCCTGAGCTGGCAGAACGGCGGTTCCGGTGACATATTAAGGGCGGCGTTTACATTCGGCGGCGCGCGCGCCAGACGGGTGGGTAATGGAATCGCCCACTCCCCCTGCACCACCACTCGTGCCGCTGGCCTTGCCGGCGCTGCACGCCAGCCACGGGGGTTGCTGGATCGACGACGGCCGGGCCAACGGGGGCAGTGCGCGCGACGGGTTTGCGCGCCAGGTCAGCAAGGGCGATGCGATCGTCGCCGCGGCCGATACCGGGCTGATCGTGCTCAATGCGCCGCTGGTCGCCAGCCGGCTGGGCTATCCCGACCTGGCGGGGCTCGACCTGCTGGAACTGTTTGCGTTCATTTTTCCTGCGCGGTTCATGGTGCCGACCCCGCGCGGGCTGGCGCATGTGCTCGATCTGCCCGAGCCGGCCGACGACGCGGCGGTGCCGGCATTCCTGCGCCTGGCCGCCGCCGCGCTAATCGCCGAAACCGCGCGGCCCGGCTGGCAGGAGCGCGAAGGCGCGTGGACCGTGCTCCAGACGATGTCGCGCCTCCACTGGCCGTGGGCGCCGATGCTGGCGGCGACGATCCACCGCCCCGAACGCGCCGAACGCTGGCTGTTCACCCGCCTGCCCGAATGGGAAGAGGCCCCGCCCCGCCCGCAGCCCGCGCAAGTCGTGCTCGATCCCGCGACGATCGACGCGCGGCTGACCACGATCGCAGGCGCCTCGGCCGAAAATCGCCCGGCGCAGCGCCTGTTTGCGCAGGAGGTGGGCCATGCCTTTGCTCCGCGTGGCCATGCGCGGGAACCGCATGTCGTGCTGGCGCAGGCAGGCACCGGCACCGGCAAGACACTGGGCTATCTCGCGCCGGCCTCGCTGTGGAGCGCGGCATCGGGCGGCACGGTCTGGGTTTCGACGTATACCAAGGCCCTGCAGCGCCAGCTTCGCCGCGAAAGCCGCCGCGCCTTTACCGATCGCAAGGCCGGCGAGCGGCCATCGGTGGTCGTGCGCAAGGGCCGCGAAAACTACCTGTGCCTGCTCAATCTGGAAGACGCCTTGCAAGGCGGGTTCCAGGGCCGCCCGGCAGTCATGGCGCAACTGGTCGCGCGCTGGGCTGCTTACAGCCAGGATGGCGACATGATCGGCGGCGACCTGCCCGGCTGGCTCGGCACCTTGTTCCGCCGCCGAGGCATGGCCGCGCTGACCGACCAACGCGGCGAATGCATTTACGCCGCATGCCCGCATTACCGCAAATGCTTCATCGAACGCGCCGCGCGTGCCTCCGCCGAGGCCGACCTGGTGATCGCCAACCACGCGCTGGTGATGATCAACGCCGCGCGCGGGCGCGAAACCGGCGGGCAACCGACACGGATCGTGTTTGACGAAGGGCACCATGTGTTCGATGCCGCCGATTCGACGTTTGCCGCCGCGCTGACCGGTGCCGAGGCGATCGAACTGCGCCGCTGGGTGATCGGACCGGAGGGCAAATCGCGCGGACGGCGCCGGGGCCTGGCCGCGCGGCTGGCCGATCTCGCCAGCTATGACGAAGAAGGTGGCCGCGCGATCACCCGTGCGCGCGAAGCCGCCGAGGCTTTGCCCAGCGACGGCTGGCTGGCGCGGATCGGCGAAGGCATGCCATCGGGCCCGATCGAAGACCTGCTGGCCGCCGCGCGCCATGTCGTCCACGCGCGCGATGAAAGCGGCGGGCAGGACGCGGGCTATGGCCTGGAAACCGAGGCCGCCGGGCTCGATCCGGCGACGATTTCCGCCGCCGGTGTCGCGCAGGACGCGCTCGAGGCTTTGCGCCAGCCGCTGGTAAAACTGGGCTCCCGGCTGGAGGCGATCCTGACCGATCCGCCCGACTGGCTCGATGGATCGGCGCGCGCGCGGATCGAGGGTGCGCGCGGATCGATTCAGTGGCGGTGTGACACGTTGGGTGGGTGGATCGCGCTGCTCGCGCGGCTCGGCGGCCCGGCCGATCCCGATTTCGTCGACTGGCTGGCCGTCGATCGGTCGGAAGGACGCGAATGGGATATCGGGCTGCACCGGCGGCATCTCGATCCGATGAAGCCGTTTGCCGCCACGGTTCTCGCCCCGGCGCATGGCGTGTTGATGACCAGCGCCACACTGTGCGACCGGCGATCGACGGACGCTGGCGCAGAGCCCGACTGGGCCGGCGCGGTCGCGCGCAGCGGTGCGCGGCACCTGTCGATCGAGCCGCGCCGGTTCGCGGTCGACAGCCCGTTCGATTACGCGAACCAGGCGCAAGTCCTGATCGTAACCGACGTACCGCGCGGCGATATTGCCGCGCTGGCCGGCGCCTATGCGCGGCTGATCGAGGCGTCGGGCGGCGGCGCTTTGGGGCTGTTCACCGCGATCCGCCGCTTGCGCGCGGTGCATGGGCGAATTGTCGACCGGCTCGCGCGCGCCGGCCTGCCGCTCTATGCGCAACATGTCGATCCGATCGACACCGGCACGCTCGTCGATATCTTTCGCGACGATCCGCGCGCGTCGCTGCTGGGCACCGATGCCTTGCGCGATGGGGTCGATGTCCCGGGCGATTCGCTGCGGTTGGTGATGATGGAGCAAGTGCCCTGGCCCAAGCCGTCGATCCTGCACCGCGCGCGGCGGCTGGCGGGTGGCGGGCAGGCGCACGATGATGCGATCATCCGTGCGCGGCTGGCGCAGGCGTTTGGCCGCCTGATCCGCTCGGACGCGGATCGCGGGGCGTTTGTCGTGCTGTCGTCGGCGTTTCCGTCGCGGCTGATTTCGGCATTTCCCGCGGGCACGCCGGTGCGCCGGGTGACGCTCGAAGTGGCTTTACAAAGCGTCGCCGCAAGTGTTTCTGGGCCAGTCGCTGGTGACATCGCCCCATCTGTGTCCGGGAATCCCGCCTGAAAACGCTCGCGCTGATCCGCCATGCCAAATCCGACTGGTCCGATGCCCGGGCGCGCGATTTTGACCGCCCGCTGAACGCGCGCGGCCAGCGCGGCGCAGAGGCCATGGGCCGCCATGTGTGCCAGGGCGAATGGCGATTCGACCGGATCATCGCCTCGCCCGCAGTGCGCGTGGCCGAAACGATGGAAATCGCCAGCCGCGCCTGGGGCCGCACATTCCCGATCGAATGGGACCGGCGCATCTATCTCGCCAGCTCGGCAACCCTGATCGACCTGCTGCGCGAAGTGTCGGGCAATCCGGGCAACCTGTTGATGGTGGGCCACAACCCGGGGCTCGAAGACCTGATTTTCGACCTGGTGCCCGATGACGGCACCAATCCCCTGCGCGCGATCGTCGAACAGAAATTCCCGACCGCGACCTTTGCCGTGCTCGAATGCGCGATCGACCGCTGGGCCGACCTCGCGCCCGGCTGCGCGCGCCTGGTACAACTGACCCGCCCGCGCGATCTCGATCCCACGCTCGGCCCCGAATTGCTGGACTGACCATGACCATTGCCGAAGCCACCCCGGAACTCGACGACGCCCCCGAACTGGCGCACCTGGCCGCGCACGACCGCGCATTCCTCGGCCATCCCAAGGGCCTCGGCTATCTCGCGGTGGTCGAAGGGTGCGAACGGTTTTCGTACTATTCGATGCAGACGCTGCTCACGCTGTACATGATCAAGTACCTGCTGCTGCCCGCGCATGAAGGCCGTGAACTCGGCCTCGGCTGGCTCGCCGGCAATTGGTACCACAAGGCTGGCCAGCCCCTCGCATCGGCGATTTTCGGCGATTATACCGCGCTCGTCTATCTGACGCCGATCATCGGCGGGTTTGTCGCCGATCGCTGGCTGGGACGGCGCGCGACGCTGATTCTGGGCGGGCTGGTGATGGCACTGGGCCATTTCCTGCTCGCGATCGAAGGCGCATTCCTGTTCGCCCTGATCGCGCTGGTCGCCGGCGTCGGCCTCTTCAAGGGCAATATCGCCAGCCAGGTCGGCGAATTGTACCGCCCGGGCGATCTGCGCCGCGCGATGGCATTCCAGATTTTCTACGTCGCAATCAATGTCAGCGTCATCGCCGCGCCGCTGATCTCGGGCACATTGGGTGAACGCCTCGGCTGGCATTGGGGCTTTGGCTGCGCCGGCGTGGTTATGGTCATCGGCCTGATAATCTACCTTGCCGCACGGCCATGGTTGCCCGCCGATGTCCGCGTACCTGCTGCGCCCGGCAAAGCCCGCGCCGCGCTGGAGCCAGGCGATGGAGCAAGGATTTCGGGGATCTGCCTGCTGGTGCCGGTGATGGCGGTCGCGCTGCTCACCAACCAGGAAATATTCAACGCCTACCTCGTCTGGGCCGATTCGGCGTTCCAGTTGACGTTCGGCGGCCAGACCCTGCCGACAAGCTGGATGATCACGATCGATGCCACGCTCAGCTTCTCGATGCTCGTCGCCGTCGCCGCATTCTGGAAATGGCGCCTGGTGCGCACCGGAACCGAGCCCGACGAACTGGGCAAGATGATCATCGGCAGCGTGTTCACAATTGCCGGCGGCCTGTGCCTATGGTTCGCAGCAGCACATGCGGGCACAGGCAAGATCGGCCTGTTCTGGCCCGTGATGTTCCACCTGTTTAATTCAATCGGCTTTGCCCACATCATGCCGGTCAGCCTCGCACTGTTCACCCGGCTCGCGCCGCGCGCGATGAACGGGACGATCACCGGAATCTATTACCTCGCCTTTTTCGCGGCGAACAAAATCGTGGGCGTGGTCGGCGGGTGGTACTCGTCGATGCCGACTCCGCAATTCTGGCTGCTGCATGTTGCCACTGCAGGCGTGGGCCTGGTGGCGTTTGTGTTGTTCAAGGCTACGCTGGCGCGGCGGTTGCTTGGTGGTGCTCCGGTGGGCGTTTAGGGCGTTTAAGGGCCTCCGGCGGGCAAGGGCCATCGCCCTTGCATCCCGTTACCGTCCGCGTTGGCGCGTCCAATCGGCGGAGTATCCTGCCGCTGCGTCGGGAGACGAAAGCCGCTGCGCGGCGGGACGCAAATGCCTGAATAGCGCGCAGTTCAAGACGGTAACGGGTTCCTAGGGCAATGGCCCTAGGCCGCCGGAGGCCCTGCAAAAACGAACAGGCAACTTCCCGCCCAGTTCTCCCGCGTCACACACCAAGATCACAAGTCTGCGCGCATCCTTCGACGGGCTCAGGATGAGCGGGGGTGGGTTAGAATTTCACATGTAAGTGGCGCGACTACGAATCCGCCAGCGCGCTGCCCAGCCGGACGCGGATCGCATCGAGATGCGCGCGCAAAACCACCATCGCGGCGAGAATCGCCATCTCGGGCTCGGTCGTATCGGGCGACATATCGAGCGCGGCCGCCGCTTTCGGCTCCGTCAGCGCCAGGCGCGCGCCACGGATCGTATATCCCTGGTGGTGGACCAACTGGTCGATCCGGCGCAACAGCGCGATATCATCGGGCCGGTAGTAACGCCGGCCGCCTGCGCGCGTCAGCGGGCGCAGCATCGGGAATTGTTCTTCCCAATAGCGCAGCACGTGTTGGCGCAGGCCGAGCGCGCGCGCGACTTCGCCGATCGTGCGGAGTGCGTTTGCATCCTTGCCGTCCCGGAATTCGCCAGCAGGCGCCGCCCCCGGCACCTGTCTGGCCAATCTCGCACGTTTGCGCGGCACAGGTCCGGGTTCAGCCGAGCCGATCATTCGGAATTGCCCAGGCTTAGTCGCCCGCGCAGATTCGGTCTTTCAGCATCTGGCTGGCGCGGAAGGTCAGAACGCGGCGCGGCGTGATCGGCACTTCGATGCCGGTTTTTGGATTGCGGCCGACCCGTTCGGCCTTGTCGCGCAACAAAAATGTGCCAAAGCCGGATATCTTGACATTTTCGCCTTCGGCCAAGGCATCGCATAGATGGTCGAGAATGCTTTCGACCATATCGAGCGATTCAGCACGCGACAAACCCACCCGGCGATTGATGCCTTCGGCCAGATCCGCCCGCGTCAAAGTCCCCACTGAACGCATCAGGTACTCCCCCCACTTGTATCAAGTTACCATTGTCCCTGCGACAGGATACTGTCTTTTCGGCCCATGGCAATGCGTTACGCGCCGATGTGGTTGATTCTGGGTGTGCCTTTTTTAGACGCGCGCTATTGCGCTGCGGCAAAAAAGCTACACCCGGGCGAGTACGGCGCCCCAGGTGAAGCCGCCACCCATTGCTTCGAACATGACCATATGGCCTGGCTGGATGCGGCCATCGCGCACCGCTTCGTCATAGGCGAGCGGGACCGAGGCGGCGCTGGTGTTGGCATGGTGATCGACCGTGACGATCACTTTTTCGGGCGGTAGCGACAGCTTGCGCGCGGTCGCGTCGAGAATGCGGTAATTGGCCTGGTGCGGCACGACCCAGTCGATCTGCTCTGTGGTCAGGCCCGCCGCGGCCAGCACTTCGGACAAGACACTGGCCAGGTTCACGACGGCGTGGCGAAACACCTCGCGGCCTTTCATGCGCAGTTTTCCAACGGTTTGCGTCGTCGACGGGCCACCATCGACATACAACATGTCGTTGTATTTGCCGTCGGCATGCAGGCGCGTCGCGATAATCCCGGCGGCATCGGTGTCATCGGCATCGCCATCGACCGCTTCGAGCACGAGCGCGCCGGCGCCGTCGCCAAACAGCACACAGGTCGTGCGATCGTCCCAATCGAGAATACGGCTGAACGTTTCGGCGCCGATCACCAGCGCGCGGCGCGCATTGCCGCCGCGCAGCAGCGCGTCGGCCGTGGTCATCGCATAGAGAAAGCCCGAGCAGACCGCCGCAACGTCGAATGCGATGCCGCCGTTGCAGCCCAGATTGTGCTGCACAATTGTTGCGCATGCGGGAAACGTCTGGTCGGGCGTTGCCGTCGCCAGGATGATCAGGTCGATGTCGGTTGCCGCAATCCCGGCAGCGTCGAGCGCGCGTTGTGCGGCGAGAGTCGCCAGTGAGCTCGTGGTTTCGGATTCGTTGGCGATATAGCGCGCGCGGATGCCGGTGCGTTCGACGATCCATTCGTCGGTTGTATCGACGCGCGTCGCCAGTTCGGCATTGGTCACGCAGGTTTCGGGCAAGGCCGAGCCACTACCGCGAATGACCGATCGCCGCACAGGTGTGCCGCTCATGCGTCGCTCTCCGAATTCGTAAGGTCGCTATCTTCTACCGGCGCGCTGATTTTTGCGGCCGCCCGCGAGGGACTCGGGCGCACCGGCGTCTGGATTTTTTCCGCGCCGACATCGGCCAGATCGGCGGCAATCCGCTCGGTCAGGTTTTCTTCGAGCAGGCGCGCGGTAATCTCGATCGCATGCGCCACGCCGCGTGGGCTGGCGCTGCCATGGCTTTTCACGACCACGCCGTTCAGGCCGACAAACAGCGCACCATTGTGGTTGTTGGGATCGAGCCGGTGGCGCAGCAATTCAGTCGCCGGGCGCGAAATCAGAAAGCCGAATTTCGACCGCAGCGAGCTGGAAAAACTGCGGCGCAGCAGATCGGTCACGAACCGCGCCGCGCCCTCCATCGCCTTCAGCGCGATATTGCCCGAAAAACCGTCGGTGACGACGACATCGACATCGCCGCGGCTGATCTTGTCGGCTTCGATAAATCCGTCGAACGTCAGCGCCAGCGCCGCATCGACCTCTTTCAGCAAGGCCGCCGCATCGCGCAGGTCATCGGTGCCCTTGGTTTCTTCGGACCCGATGTTGAGCAGGCGCACACGCGGGCTGGCCAGGCCATTGGCGATCCGCGCATAGGCCGCGCCCATGATCGCAAACTGCACCAGGTTGCGCGCATCGCACGTCGTATTGGCGCCCAGGTCGAGCATGACGAGATCGTGATCGCCGAGCGTCGGCACCAATGCCGCAAGCGCAGGCCGGTCGATTCCCGGCAACATTCGCAGCGACAATTTGGCCATCGCCATCAGCGCGCCGGTGTTGCCCGCGCTGACTGCAGCGCCGGCATCGCCCTGTTTGACCGCGTCGATCGCCAGGCCCATCGATGTCGTGCGCGCACGGCGAAGTGCCTGCGTCGGGCGTTCATCGCCCTTTACGACATCGGGTGCATGGCGGATCCGGGTACACGCGATCAGCGCGGGATAGCGGGCCATGGTTTCGGCCACGCGCGGCTCATCGCCGACCATCAGGAACGACAGGCGCGGATCGGCGGCCTGTGCCAGCGCGGCGCCGGCGACCATGACGCTGAGCCCTTCATCGCCGCCCATCGCGTCAATTGCGATACGCGGCAGGCTCATTGTGCGATGGTCCCCTCTCGCGCGATCCACCTGCCGGCGATCCCCTGTCGTGTTTCACAACACAGGATTCGCGGCGGGTTCCAGCGATGCGCGCTGTACTTGCAAAGATTTGACGGCCCGGTGTCGCCACCTTTACCGTCACTCAGTCTGGCACACGCCAGGCCATCAGACCCGGCGTGTGAAAGCATGTGTCAGGCGCCGACAGCAATCACTTCACGACCATTGTAATGGCCGCAAGCATTGCACAGGCAATGCGGACGCTTCAATTCGCCGCAGTTCGAGCACTCGTGGAAGGCTTCAACCTTCAGCGCATCGTGGCTACGACGCATCCCACGGCGGGAGGGCGATGTTTTTCGCTTGGGGACGGCCATTTCGGCACCTGTTCCTGATTGATCAAAGTTCTGGGTTACGGCGCGATAGGCAAAACCGGACAACCAGACAACCCCTGTGGACCAATTTGCAAAGAACTTGCAAAATAGCGCAGGAGACGGGTCGGACCGATTGGTGCCAATCGCGGGCGAAGGGGGGCCTATACGCAATTTCAGATGATTTGCAAGACGGCCTGAGCTAGATCGTCGGTTGTCATGCGCAAGACCCCGCCGCGATCAGAGCGGGGCGCGCTGCAAAGGGAGTTTTCCGCGGATGTTTCTGCCCATTTCGCTCGTGGCGGCCGGCGCTGCCGCGCTGATCAATCTGTGGCTGTCGTTCCGGATCGGCGCGATGCGATCGATCACCAAAGTATCGATCGGTGATGGCGGCGACGAACGCCTGATCCGCCGCATGCGCGCGCAGGCCAATTTCATCGAAAACGCGCCGATCATGCTGATCCTGATCGCGGTAATCGAGGCCGCGCGCCCGATGAACCTGTGGCTGGCAATCGTCGCCGCGCTGTTCATCCTGAGCCGCGTGGCGCATGGCCTGGGCATGGATGGCGGCGCGCTGAAGCAGGGTCGCAGCATTGGCACGACGGTTACGATGCTCGCGCTGCTGGGCCTGGGCGTGTGGGCCGTGGTGATCGCGTTTGTGAAGTGATTTTGGTACTTTAGGCTCAGTTTACAAAACAACCCCGCTCATCCTGAGCCTGTCGAAGGACGCGCGCAACAGCAGGTCTGGGTGCGCCCAACAGCACCCAGACACACGTGGGCGCGCGTCCTTCGACAGGCTCAGGATGAGCGGGACCTGCTTGATACCGACTCACCCAGCCAGCACAGAATCCGCAACATACGCATTCGTCTGCCGCTCACGCCCAAACGTGCTGACCGGCCCATGCCCCGGCACAAACGTCACATCGTTCCCCAACGGCCACAATTTCTGCGTAATCGAATCGAGCAATTGCTGATGATTCCCTAGCGGGAAATCGGTCCGCCCGATCGATCCCTCGAAAATCACGTCGCCGACTATGGCAAACCGCGACGGCGCATGAAAAAACACGACATGCCCCGGCGTATGCCCCGGGCAATGCACCACATCGAGCACGCAATCGCCGATCGTGACGGTATCGCCATCGTGCAGCCAGCGATCGGGCTCGAACACCTCGCCCGGGATGCCGTAGCGCCCGCTGTCGAGCTTTTCGAGCCAGTAGCGATCGGCCTCCTCGGGCCCCTCGATCGGCACGCCCAGTTCGCGCGCAAACGCCTTGGTGCCACCGCAGTGATCGAGATGGCCATGCGTCACGAGCAGTTTCTCGATCGTCACCCCGGTCTTGGCGATCGCCTGGCGCAGTAGCGGCAGATCGCCGCCCGCGTCGATGAACGCGCCGCGCATGGTTTTGGTACACCACACCAGCGTGCAGTTCTGCTGCAGCGGGGTGACGGGCAGGATCGCGACTTTCAGCGGCGGTTGGTTTGAAATGGTCATCACGACTTAAATGAGACGGCGCGGGCGTTAGCGCAAGAGTTTCAGATGCGCCCGCCCTTCCATACGACGCGTCCGACGATCGTTACATCGGCTTGCGCGCGCACAGTGCGCGGATAAGCGGGATTGTCGCTTATCACCCCGATCATGCCCGCCGCGCCCTGTTCCAGCCGTTTGACCAGCAGGACATCGTCGATGCGCACGACATGGATCCCGTCGCGCCAGGGCCGCTGCGACCGGTCGACGAGGATTTCATCGCCATCGCGCAAAGTCGGGTCCATCGAATCGCCCGTAACCTCGATCACCGACAATTGCGCCGGATCGAGTCCGAGCGTGCGCAACCAGCGCTGCCTAAACCGGAACCGATCGCCGGCGTCTTCATCGGTGGCCAATGCACCCGGCCCCGCTGAAGCGCCCAGCGCAAGGCGCGGAATGTCGACCCATTCGGCCATCGTCGCGCGGCTTTTGGGCCCATTGACGCCCCCCGCTGCAATCAACGGCGCGCCCAATTCAGCCTCGTCCACGCCAAAGAACGTCGCGAGCGTACGACGGTCGTTTTCTTCGAGTTTGCGCGGCGAACCCTTGCGCACGAATTGCTGCAGATAGGCGGCATTTCGCCCCAGCATCGCCGATAGAGCCGACAGACTGACCCCCCGACTCCGTGCGAGTTCCATCAACCGATCGCGCGCGCCGGCCTCTGTTGTGTCGGAACTCATCATACCGGGACGGATCATGGCCGGAACATGGTTGACGTTTCCTCACCCCAATTTCGAAGGATTTTTCCTAGACGATTCGAAAAATCCTGTCAATCTAGGAAATATCTTACGCCGACTCGAAAGAAACGCCCATGACCATCACCCGCCTGCTCAGCGACATTGCCCGGATCGTCGGCCTCGCCCCTGCCCTGCCAGCGTTTGCCGGGCACGCCGACCGCGATCCAACTCCGTCTGCCTGGTGGCGCACTGAAAGCGCATCCGCAACGGCCCCGATCGCAAAGCCGTTAGGGGAACATTTCATGAACAAGACAGGGAGCCGACCGACCATGTGGCGCAATTCCGACGAAACCCGCCCCGCACCGCACCACAGCGAACGCGACCGCCCCGGCCACCGCCCGCGCGTCACATCGGGCCAGCGAATGGCCCAGGCGCTATTCGACCTGGCCGGCCCCCTCGCCCGCCTCGTCCGCCACGGCGAAACCCAATGGGCCAGCGCCACATTCACCGGCGCGCGTCACACCTTCGTACTGCGCTTCCAGGGCGCCCTGGCCGTCGCCGACGCCGAAGCGCTGACCTTGGCCATCAGCGACGACGAAGTCGCGATCGCGGGCGCGCTGATCGCGGAAATCACGGTGACGCGTTTCACCCAGACGCTGCTGCCAGAGCCCGAGGCCGAAATCGAAGTCAGCGTGTTGCTGCTCGATCAGCCTTAGTATCCCGCCCCCAGATCGACCATCGGGGCGACAGCTTCGCCCCGGTGCCAGCGGTCGAGATTGACGAGAAACCGCTCGACCCCGCGCGTAAACATCTGGTCCTGCGCACGGCCCGACAGATGCATCGTCACATGCGCATTGGGCACCGACCACAGCGGATGCCCGGGGGGTAACGGCTCGGGCGTACACACATCAAGGAACGCAGCGCCCAGTTTCCCGGAATTCAGCGCCCCGATCACCGCATCCTGATCGATCACACTGCCGCGCGCGATATTGATCAACACCGCCGTCGGCTTCATCGCCGCCAACTCGTCCGCCCCGATCATCCCTTGCGTATCGGGCGTCGCCGGCACCGCCAGGATCACCCAGTCGAATTCTCCCAGCCGCGCACGCCACGCATCAGGCCCGATGCACCCCGGCGCAGGGCTGCGGCGGACCGTTGTCACATCCACATCGAACCCGACCAGCATCCGCGCGACTCGCCCGCCGATCTCGCCCGCACCCAGGATCAGCGCGTGGCTGCCATGCAATTCGCGCTTGCCCGGCGATTCGTGCAGCCATTCCTGGCGGTCCTGGGCATGCACCACTTCGCGATAGCCCTTGGCGATCGTCAGCATGCCCATCACGACATATTCGGCGATCGTGATCGCATTGATCCCCGTGCCATTGGTCAGCACCACGCCGCGCTGCGCCAGCACGTCGAGCGGAAACGCATCGACACCCGCATAAATCGAATTGAGCCAGCGCAGCCGCGTCGCCGCGACAATCGCCGGCGGCATTTTATCGGGCCGCAGCAGATCGAACCAGCCGATTTCCGCCAGCGGGGCCAGTTCCAGCAACTGCTCGGCACTGCCGAACACGCGCAGGTCGACCCAGTCGGGCACCCGCCCGGCCAGGAACTGCGCGACCATGCCATTGACCACCACAACGGTGCGATCGGGCGCGGCCGTTTGCGAATCGGCTGGGGTGGTGGGCATTGCGCATCTCTCCGGTCACGTTTTCTTATGACCCAGTCTTGGCCTGCAAATGCCCGTTGGAAAAGCGGTTTTGCGCCCACACGCCGATCGCAGGTCTGCCCCAGAATCCCAACTCAAACCCAAGCCCGCTCATCCTGAGCCCGTCGAAGGATGCGCGCCAAGATCAGCCCGAGTCACCATCCAGCTCAACCGTCAGCGCGCATCCTTCGACGGGCTCAGGATGAGCGGGGGATGGTTATAATTGAGAGGCGGACAAAGCGCGCCAGATCACCCCGGCGTCCAGTCCCACCCCAACGGATCGCCGTCCATCACTTCCACACCCACAGCCGCAAGCTCATCACGCAAAGCATCCGACCGCGCGAAATCCTTGTCCGCCCGCGCCGCACGCCGCTCAGCCAGCACAGCCGCAATCCCCGCCTCGTCAATGCCCGCAGCCTTGGGCCGAATCCGCAAATCGGCACGATCGAGCGTCAACAACCCCAACCCGAGCACCGCGTCGACAACCCCGATCGCCGCCAGTTTCTCAGCCAGATCGACCTTTTTCATCGCGACGATTTCATCAAGCACAGTCAGCGCCACAGCAGTGTTGAGATCCTCACTGATCGCAGCGTCAAACCGCCCAAGCGCATCAGCAAAACGCGCCCCAGGTTCAACCCCGGTCGGCGCAGCCAGCGCGACCAGCCGATCGCGGATCTGGGCAACCGCCATGACCAGCCGCTTCAGCCGGGTCAGCGCCGCACCCAGCCCGTCCCAACTGAATTCCAGCTCGCTGCGATACTGCGCTTGCAAGCACATCAGGCGATAGGCCAGCGGGTGATACCCCCGATCGATCAGCAGTTGCAGCCGCAGGAATTCGCCCGAGCTTTTCGACATCTTGCCGGATCGTTCGACCAGGAAATTGTTGTGCAACCACATCCGCGCGCCCGAATTGGCCGGCAAATCCAGCCCCCCGGTACAGCAGAACGCCTGGTTCTGCGCGATTTCATTGGGGTGGTGAATTTCGCGATGGTCGATCCCGCCGGTGTGAATGTCGAACGGAAAGCCGAGCAATTGCCCGCTCATCACGCTGCATTCCAGATGCCAGCCCGGCGCACCCCAGCCCCAAGGCGAATCCCATTCCATCTGCCGCCTCTCGCCGGCCGGTGTCTTGCGCCAGATCGCAAAGTCGGCGGGGTGCCGCTTGCCGTCGACTTCATCGATGCGGCCCGAACCCTCTTCAGTCTGTGCGCGCGCCAGTCGCCCGTAGTCCGCAACCGATCCGACATCGAAATACAGACCGCTCGGCAATTCATAGCAATGCGCAGGCGCGATCGTCTTGGCGAATTCGATCATCTGCGGCACGAAATCGGTGGCGATCGACCAGTGCGCCGGCGCGCGGATATTCAGCGCCGCAATGTCCGCCCAATAGGCTTGCGTATAATGGCGCGACACGTCCCAGATCGACTGCGCCCGCGCGGCGGCGGCACGCTCCATCTTGTCCTCGCCCTCGTCGGCATCATCGGTCAGATGGCCGACATCGGTGATGTTGATCACATGCGTCAGCGCATAACCCTTGTGGCTGAGAGCACGGCCCAGCACGTCGGCGAACACATACGCGCGCATATTGCCGATATGCGGATAATTGTAGACCGTGGGCCCGCAGGTGTAGACCCGCGCCTCGCCGGGATGGACGGGCTCGAAGGGCTCAAGCTGGCGAGTCAGGCTGTTGAACAGCACGAGCGGGCGCGGATCGGTCATGTGCGGCGCCTTGCCTTGGTGTGATGCGCACCGTCAAGTGCGGGGCGGAGAACCATCGCGCGAACACCCATGCAAATGACATTTCCCAGACAACGAAGCCTGTATGGCGTAGCTTGACGCCATACGGTTTTTACTAGATAATCTGGCACATGAAGATCAGAAACGTCGTCCATAAACGATTGCGACGGTTCATCGAAAAAGACGACGCCAGCGGATTGCAACCTGCTGTGGTGCCCAAGATACGGCGTATCGTCTCGTTCCTTCAGGATATGGAACAAGAGGATGAATTGCGGACCGTGCCAAGCTGGAAAGCGCACCAGTTGACTGGTGACCGCCATGGAGTTTGGAGTCTGTTCGTCACAAAAAACTGGCGAATGACATTTCGGATCGACCACGACGAGATCGAGATCATCGATCTGAATTACGAAGATTATCATTAGGATAGGCCATGAACGCGATCGCTGGCATACGTTTGAAGAATCCCGCCCATCCCGGCGGTTTCATCAGACACGAGATTCTCGAGCCACTGGACCTGTCGGTCACCAGCGCAGCTATCGCGCTGGGCGTGACGCGCGCAACGCTTTCGGCCCTGCTCAACGAGCGCGCACATCTTTCATCCGAAATGGCTTTGCGGATCGAGAAAGCGTTCGGTGTCTCGATGGATACGCTTATGCGAATGCAGAACAGTTACGATATCGCCCAGGCGCGCAAGCGCGAAAACGAGATCGATATCGCGCCGTTCAAGGGCAAGCAGCTCGATGGCGAAGCTGCGGTGTTGTAACTGCGATTTAAAAACGACGCTCTGGTCAAAATCCCAGAAACGTCACTGCCTCATCCAGCGGCGCGCGCGCGACGGGGAAGCGGTTGACCGGCGCGTCGGGGTCGCGGTGGCCGATGGCCAGGCCGCAGAAGAAGATGTGGTCTTCGGGGATCGGCACGACGGTGCGGATCTGGGCCTGGTAGATGGCCCAGGCTTCTTGTGCGCATGAGTCGAGGCCGGCCTCGCGCAGCAGCAGCATGACCGTTTGCAGCCACATGCCGATGTCGGACCATTGTGGCGGGCCCATGAAGCGCGGGGTGTGGATCAGCATCAGCATCGGGGCGTCGAATGCGCGGAAATTGGCGGCGAATTGCGCCAGGCGGGCGGGTTTGTTGACGCGCGCGATGTTCAGTGCGGCGTACATTCGCCTACGCCGTAGCGGCGTTCGGAATAGGCGCCGGCGAGTTCTGCGGGATAGATTGCGTACTCGGGGCTGTGGGCGCTGCGGCCCTGGGGCAGGATTTGTGCGACGGATTCCAGCAGGGCGGCAAGGGGTTCGCCTGAGATAACGTGCGCGTTCCAAGGCTGGACGTTGCCGCCGGAGGGAGCGTTTTGGGCTTTTTCGAGGACGGTGCGCAGGGTTGCTGGATCGACCGGGTCTTGCAGGAAGCTGCGGATTGAGCGGCGGCTGGCTACTGCTTCGGTTACTGTGGTCATGGCTCGACCTAGCGGGGTTTGCGCTTGGGGCGACGCCCCTCCACCACTGCTTCGCGTGGTCCCCCTCCCCGGAACGGGGAGGATCTTTTTCAGTCGTCGTCGAACAGGTCGGCCAGTTGTTCGACGATTGTGCCGCCTAGCTGTTCCACGTCCATGATCGTGACCGCACGGCGGTAGTAGCGTGTGACGTCGTGGCCAATGCCGATGGCTACCAGTTGGACCGGAGATTGCTTTTCGATCCAGTCGATCACTTTGCGCAAGTGCTGTTCGAGGTAGCCCGCGCTGTTGACCGACAGCGTCGAGTCGTCGACCGGCGCGCCGTCGGAGATCACCATCAGGATGCGGCGGTCTTCGGGGCGGGCGAGCAGGCGGGAATGCGCCCACAACAGCGCTTCCCCGTCGATGTTTTCCTTCAGCAAGCCTTCGCGCATCATCAGGCCGAGATTCTTGCGCGCGCGGCGCCAGGGTTCATCAGCCTTTTTGTAAACAATGTGGCGCAAATCGTTCAAACGACCGGGATTTGCCGCCTTGCCGCTCAGCAACCAGGACTCGCGCGACTGCCCGCCTTTCCACGCCCGCGTGGTAAAGCCGAGCACTTCGGTCTTCACCCCGCAGCGCTCCAGCGTGCGCGCCAGAATGTCCGCGCTGATTGCCGCGATCGAAATCGGGCGCCCGCGCATCGACCCTGAATTGTCGATCAACAAGGTCACCAGCGTGTCCTTGAATTCGATATCGCGCTCGATCTTGTAGCTGAGCGAGTGGCCTGGCGAGATCACCACGCGCGCCAGGCGCGCCGCGTCGATGATGCCTTCTTCCTGGTCGAAATCCCACGACCGGTTCTGCTGCGCCATCAGCCGCCGCTGCAACCGGTTGGCCAGCCGCGTCACGACCGACTGCAAACCCTTCATCTGCGCATCGAGATAGGCGCGCAGCCGGGTCAATTCTTCCTCGTCGCACAGATCGCTCGCGGCGATCACTTCGTCGAACTGCTCGGTGTAAGCCTTGTAGTCGAACCCGTCGGGCGTGTCGGTCCACGGCCGGTTGGGCCGGGTCGGCAACATGCCTTCCTCGCCATCGTCGGCCATGTCCGCATCGGCGCTGTCTTCGGCTTCGGTCTGCTCCTGGTCCTGGTCGCTGTCCTCGCCGTCGTCGCTGGTTTCGCCCGCCATTTCGCTCGGGTCCTGCTCTTGCGACCCCTCGCTGTCGTCCGGCTGGTCCTCGCCCTCGTCTTCCTGATCGCCCTCGTCCCCATCGTCGGGATCGGTTTCGGGCATGTCGCTGGGCAGCGTCAGTTCGAGATGCCCGAGCATATCGAGCGCCAGTTTCTGAAACGCCTTCTGGTCATCGAGCAAACCACCGAGCGCGGCAAAATCATCGCCCGCTTTGCCCGTAATCCAGCTCCGCACCATATCGGTGCCCAGCTTCGCCGCCTCAGGCACCGGCTGCCCGGTCAGGCTCTCACGCAGCAACAGCGCAACAGCAGTCTGCAACGGCACGTCTTCGGCCCGCGCAGCACGCGCAATTGGATCGCTGAGCGTGCGCATATCCGTCGCCGCGCCGATATTCCCACGAATCCCGGCATATCCGTCCGACCCCAGCGCCTCATACCGAACCTGCTCGATCGCATCGAACACCGCCCGCGCCACCGGCTCGCCCGGCGCACGCGCCTGATGCAGCGCCGCATTATGATGCCGCAGCTTCAGCGCCATCGAATCGGCAAACCCGCGCGCCTGCGCCACTTGCGCCGCCGGCAAAGCCCGCGGCGGCATCGGCACGCGCAACGATGCGCCCGATTGCCCGGGCGCATCGGCGGTCCATGCCACCTCGATCTCTGGCTCATCGGCAAGCGCCCGCGACGCGCCAGTCAGCACGGTGCGGAACTGATCAAGCGGCGATTCGTCACGCAAGGCTAAGGGTATCCCTGATGCGGTTTGGGTAGATTACCCGTTTTGGCGGGCTATTCAGCCGATGCTTTGCCCAGTCTTGGCCCAATCCGCAAGGAACCCTTCGATGCCCTTGTCGGTCAGCACATGCTTGAACAGCCCCTTGATCACCGCCGGCGGCGCCGTAATCACATCGGCCCCGATCTTCGCCGCCTCCAGCACATGCATGCCATGGCGGATCGATGCGACCAGGATCTCGGTGCGATAATCATAATTGTCGTAAATCAACCGGATATCGCTGATCAGCTGCATCCCGTCATAGCCATTGTCATCCAGCCGGCCGACGAAAGGCGAAATAAACGTCGCCCCCGCCTTCGCCGCCAACAACGCCTGCGTCGGCGCAAAACACAGCGTCACATTGACCATCGTGCCATCCGAAGTCAGCGCCTTGCACGTCTTCAAACCATCGATTGTCAACGGCACCTTCACGCAGACATTGTCCGCAATCTTGCGCAAAATCTCCGCCTCTTTCATCATCGTCGCATGATCAAGCGCAACCACTTCAGCGCTAACCGGCCCCGAAGTCAGCGTGCAGATCTCCGCCACGACTTCCAGGAATTTGCGCCCGGACTTGGCAATCAACGTGGGATTGGTCGTCACGCCATCGAGCAGCCCGGTGGCAGCCAGATCGGCAATGTCGGCAGTGTCGGCGGTGTCGACGAAGAATTTCATGGCGCGTGCTTTCTGGGCTGATGGTGGACTTGAGTGCCCTATAGGCAAAGCGCGTGTTTGGGCAAACCCCTTGCGCGATCATAAGAGCCTCCGGCGGCCAAGGGTTAACACCCTTGGAACCCGTTACCGTCTGCGTTGGTGTGACTTCGCTTCGTCTCATCCCGCCGCTGCGTCGGGAGACGATGTTGCCGCTGCGCGGCGGGACGCAAAGGCCTGGGCAACATACAGTTCAAGACGGTAACGGGATGCAAGGGTGATAACCCTTGCCCGCCGGAGGCCCTTAAGGATGTCTCAAATACTCCGCCAACTCAGGATCCCCGCCCGCCGAAGGATCAGCGCGGATCGCAGCTTCCTCGTCCCCGATCGCACCCCACACCGCATCATCCGCATGGCGCGCCAGCTTTTGCGCCAGCGCATCGCCGCCCATCCGCACCACCGCGGCGAAGATCGGGCCGAGCACCGGGTCGTCGATCTGGTCGAGTGCCCGGCGGAACTCGGGGAACATGGCTTCGATTACGGCCGGGCCCATTTCGCTGCGGAGCAGGTTGGTCGCGGCGCGGGGGCCGCCGGCCATGACGGCGCGGGCGTTGGCGATGCCCATGGTTTTGACGGCGGCGGCGATGCGCGGTGCGGCGGCGCGTGATGCGCGCATGGCGATCGGGCGGATCCAGGCGTCGAGGCGGCGGTGGAAGTCGCCGGACATCAGCGCGTGCTGGATGAACAGGCCGGCTGCTCCGCCGCCGAGGTCGATCGAGGCGATGAACTGGTCCCATACGCCGCCTGGCGCGTAGAGGCGCGCGAGGGCGCGTTCGGTCGATTTGCGGAGCAGGCGGCGGACGGCTTCGTCAACGCTGAGCGGGGGTAGCGCGGCGCAGGAGGCCAGCAGCGCGGCCAGGCCGCCGATGGTGACACGCCGGGAAACTGTTACGGGGGTCATCACGGCTCCGTTTTTCGATTGGGTCAATCGCACTGCGCGCACTATATCCGCCCAACATGAACGCCGCCAAGACCATTGCCCCCTCAACTCGCTGCCGTTGCCTGGTGTTCAATCCGGTGCTGGAAGTGCTCGATTACCGCGTGCCTGCGGGCATGACTGTCGTGCCGGGCAGTGTCGTGCTGGCGCCGCTGGGCCCGCGCCAGATTTTGGGAATCGTGTGGGACGAAGGGCGGTTGCCGGGGGCCGATTTCCCGATCGCGAAATTGCGGCCGCTGTTGCAGGTGTTTCCGGTGCCGCCGCTGGGTGAGCCTTTGCGGCGCCTGATCGAGTGGACGGCGGATTATTACCTGTCGTCGCTGGCGTCGGTCGCGCGCATGGCGCTGTCGAGCAATGCGGCGTTGCAGGGCGGCGGGATGATTACCGAATACCGGCTGGCCGAGGCGGCGCCGGAGCAGAAGCGGCTGACGTCGCAGCGGGCGCAGGCGGTCGAGCGGCTGGACGGGGCGCAGGCGACGATCCGTGAGCTTGCGCTGATTGCGGGCGTGTCGGATGCGGTACTGCGCGGGATGGTCGGGACCGGGCTGCTGGAGGCGGTGCGGGTCGACAGCGATCGGGCGTATCCGGCGCCGCGTCACGATCATGCGATACCCGATCTCAATCCCGGACAGGCTGCGGCGGCCGGGCGGATTATCGCGGCGGTCGAAAGCGGCACGTTTCAGCCATTCCTGCTCGACGGGGTGACAGGATCGGGCAAGACTGAAGTCTATGCCGAGGCGATTGCGGCGGCGCTCGCGATGGATCGCCAGGTGCTGGTGCTGTTGCCCGAAATCGCGCTGACGCAGAATTTCCTGACGCGGTTTGCGGCGCGGTTCGGCGAGGAACCGGTCGCGTGGCATTCGGGGTTGAAAGCGTCGGAACGGCGCCGCGCGTGGCGGCAGGTGTCGCTTGGCGGGGCGAAAGTGGTTGTCGGCGCGCGGTCGGCGCTGTTTCTGCCTTTTAGCGACCTGGGCCTGATCGTGGTCGATGAGGCGCACGAGATCGCGTTCAAGCAGGACGACGGCGTGCGCTATAATGCGCGCGATGTCGCGGTGATGCGCGCGCGGTTCGAATCGATTCCGGTGGTGCTGGCCAGCGCGACGCCGGCGCTCGAAAGCTTGGCGATGGCGGATGCCGGACGGTATGAACGCCTGATCCTGCCAGACCGGTTTGGTGGCGCGCTGATGCCCGACATTCAGATCGTCGATCTGCGCGAGCATCAACCCGAACGCGGCCGCTGGATCGCGCCGCCCCTGGTAAAAGCGTTGAAAGAACGCGCTGAACGCGGCGAACAGAGCCTGCTGTTCCTCAACCGGCGCGGCTATGCTCCGCTGACGTTGTGCCGGGGCTGTGGCTATCGGTTCTGCTGCCCCAATTGTTCGGCGTGGCTGGTCGAACATCGCCTGTCGCGGCGGCTGGCGTGCCACCATTGTGGCCACGAAGTACCGCCGCCCCCCGCCTGCCCCGAATGCCATGAGCCGGATTGCATGGTCGCATGCGGCCCGGGGGTCGAACGCATTGCCGACGAGCTGACCGAGATCCTGCCCGAGGCGCGGGTGATCCTGGCTACGTCCGACACACTCAACAGCCCGGCCAAAGCGGCGGAATTCGTCACGCTGGCGACCGAAGGCGGGGTCGATGTGATCGTCGGTACGCAATTGGTGACCAAGGGGTTCCATTTCCCCAACCTCACTCTGGTCGGCGTGATCGATGCGGATATGGGCCTGGAAGGCGGCGACTTGCGCGCCGCCGAACGGACGTATCAACAGATCGCCCAAGTCGCGGGGCGCGCGGGACGCGGCGAAAAACCGGGCGAAGTGTTGCTGCAGACGCGCCACCCCGAAGCGGCCGTGATCGCGGCTTTGGCGAGCGGCGACCGCGATGCATTCTACGCCGCCGAAACCGAAGCGCGGCGCGATGCGGGTGCGCCGCCATTCGGCCGCTGGGCCGCGATCATCGTATCGAGCGAAGACGAAGCCGAGGCCAAGGCGGCCGCACGCGCAATCGGCGGCACACGGCCGATGCTCGACGATGTCGCGATCATGGGCCCCGCACCCGCCCCACTCTCGCTTTTGCGCGGGCGCCATCGCTACCGCCTGCTGGTCAACGCCCGCCGCTCGAGCGACCTCCAAACGGTATTGCGCGACTGGCTAGGCACCCTGAAATTCCCACAAGGCGTACGCGTCGCAGTAGATATCGACCCCTACAGCTTCGTCTAAAATCCTCCCCGAAACGGGGAGGGGAACCACGCGAAGCAGTGGTGGAGGGGCGGTGCGGCTGGATACAACATCGCCGGGCCGCGATGGCGGTTCGCGCGTCCTAGTGATGTTTGCGCCATGAGGCACCGCCCCTCCACCACCCTTCGGGCGGTCCCCCTCCCCGAAACGGGGAGGATTTACGCAGCGACGTGCACCGCTGGTTCCTATTTTGCAGCAATCGCCTGGCGGAAACACGGTTGACTTTCCGCCGACCAAAAATGAATATGACGTCATGTTCATATTTGGGGGGATTACCATGGCGGCGCAGTTCGGAACGCGGTTCAAACGAGGCTTAAGTCTGGCGCCGTGCGTCTGGATCGGACTGGCCGGCGCTCCGGCCCATGCTGACGAGGCCAAAACCGACGTCCCCGCCGAAATCGTCGTAACCGCCACCCGCCAGGCCGAGCCACTGTCGCGCGTCGCACAAAGCGTGTCGGCGCTGAACGAAGCCGCGCTCGACAGACGCGGGATAAAATCCGTCGCCGATATCGCGCTGATGACGCCCGGCCTGACGCTCAGCCCCAACGGTTTCGGCTCGCAGGCGGATATCTCCATTCGCGGAATCAGCTCGCAAGTCGGCTCAGCCACGACCGGGATCTATATCGACGACACCCCGATCCAGACACGCGTGGTCGGCTATTCATCGACCAACACCTACCCGCTGGTGTTCGATCTCGATCGCGTCGAAGTGCTGCGCGGACCGCAAGGGACGCTGTTCGGCAGCGGTGCCGAAGGCGGCGCGGTGCGGTTCATCACGCCCGAACCCAGCCTGACCAAGACCTCGATCTATGCCCGCGCTGAAGTGTCCGACACCAAAGGCGGCGACCCCAGCGGCGAAGTCGGCGTGGCGTTCGGCGCGCCGATCATCCGCGACGTCCTGGGCTTTCGCGCCAGCGTGTGGACCCAGCATGAGGGCGGCTATATCGATCGCCAGGACCAGAATCCCGAGCTGAACGGCGCCGCGCCGATCGAGCGCAACGCCAACCACACGCAAAGCGTGGTCGGCCGGTTTGCGCTAAAGTGGCAAGCCGCGCCCAATCTGGTGATTGCGCCGTCGGTGCTGCTGCAGGACCGGAAAATACACGATATCAGTACCTTCTGGGAAGACGCCGACGAACCCGACGGCAAACTGGTCAATGGCCAGCCGCTGGCCCAGCCCGATCACGACCGGTTTGTCTTGCCAGCAGTGCGCGCACAGCTCGACTTGCCCGGCGTCACCGTGATTTCAAACACGTCGTTTTTCGCGCGCGTCGATGATGCGATCGATGACTATTCGACGCTGGTCCCGGCGGTGTTCAACCCGATTTTCAATCCCGGCCAATCGGGCGCGATGGTCAATTTCGTGACCGGCGACCCGAGCTATGCCGCCTATGCGCAAATGCGCAATGTGCAGACCTCGTGGACGCAGGAATTGCGCGCGCAATCATCGGACAAGTCGTCGCCGCTGTCCTGGGTGGTCGGCCTGTTCGCCTCGACTTCACAGCAGAAATCGTACGAAAACATCGTCGACCCCAAAATGGCCGAAGTCATCGGTGGCCCGCCCGCCGACCTGCTGGGCCAGCCGCTGATCAACAACACCTATTCGCTGATCGCCAATTCGCAGGGGCATGACCGCCAGATCGCGGCATTCGGCGAGGTGAACTACCACCTGACCGACGCCTTAAAGATGACCGCCGGCCTGCGCGTCGCGCGCGCTACATTCATCGGACAAAGCTATGCCACCGGGCCGTTCGTCGGCGCCACTGTCGTGGGCCCGCGCACATCGACAACCGAAACCCCGGTCACGCCCAAATTCGGCGTATCGTACCAGGCCGACAAGACGCTGTATTACGCGAGCGCCGCCAAAGGCTATCGCATCGGCGGATCGAATGCGCCGCTGTCCGATTTCTGCGACCTGGGCGCGCAAGGCTATTCCAGCGTGCCGAACACATACAAGTCGGACAGCCTGTGGAGCTATGAAGTAGGCGCCAAGACCAGGCTGTTCGACCGCCACCTGGAAGTGTCCGCCAGCGCGTATCACGTCGACTGGAAGAACATTCAACAGCTCGTCTATGTCAGCAATTGCGCGCAGCAATTCGTCGACAATATCGGTAAGGCCAAGTCCAACGGCTTTGACGCGCAGATCGTCGCCCGGCCGTTTGCCGGGTTCAGCGTGGACGGGTCGGTCGGCTACACCAGCGCGACATTTACCGAGACGATCCCGGGGCTCGTCCAGAAAGGCGATCACGTCGACACGCAGCCCTGGTCGGGCACGGTCGGCGTGAATTACGAACACGCCGTGACCGCCGCCGTATCAGGCTATGGCCGGATCGATTACACATACCATTCGCGATCGGCGATGACCCCGGTGCTCGATCAGGCGAACGGCGGCTTTGACCCCGCCGCCCTGCCCGCGCCCGAAACGCAACTGGTCAACATCCGTGCGGGCACCCGGTTTGGCGCCGCCGATGTGTCGGCGTTCATCAACAACCTGTTCAACACCCGCCCGCTGCTGACCCGCTATTCCGAGGTGATCGGCAATCCGGTCCATCGCGATTTCACCTTCCGGCCGATGACGGTCGGGGTGACAGCCACGTATCGTTATTGATCTGCCCTTCTGAGTCGGGATTAAACCAATGGCTATCAATGCATTGCTACTCGCAAGTGCGGCACTTTCTCCTGCCCCCCTGCCCGCCGATATGGTCATCGAACACGCGCGGATCGTGACCGAAGACCTGGGCCAGCCCAGCGCCGAGGCGCTGGCGGTGCGCGGCGGGGTGATCGTCTATGTGGGCGATGACCAGGGCGCGAAGGCCTTTGTCGGGCCCGCCACCACAATCGAGGATGCTGCCGGGCGCCTGGTCCTGCCCGGACTGGTCGATGCGCATATCCATCCGCTGGCGACCACCGACCTGCCGGTGTGTTCACTCGATTCGCGGTCGATCACGCTGAAGGACCTGGCGCCGTTCATTCAGGAATGCATGCACCGGTTCCAGATCAAGCCCGGCGAATGGGTCGCGGTAACGGGCTGGAATTTCTCGAAAGGCAACGAGCCCAGCCCCGGCATCCCGAACCTGCGCGTCGCGCTCGATCGTGTCAGCCGCGACAACCCGGTCACCTTGCTCGGCAATGATGGCCACCACGGGGCGTACAACAGCATGGCGCTGGCCAAGGCGCATCAGCCCGGCGGCAAAGTGGTCGGGTTCAGCAAGGCAACGCTGGCCACCACCTTTGCCGCGCAGACCAAGATCATCGGCGTCGATGCCACGGGCGAACCCGATGGCACGGTCAGTGAAGACGCGCGCGACATGCTCGATTCGCCCGATCTGATCACGGTGAATTTTGCCGCGGTGATGCAGCATCCCGAAAAAGTGCCTGAGCGGCTGTCCAAATCGGGCATCACCGCGGTGCAGGATGCGTTGGTCACCCCGCAGACGGCGCCGTATTACGACCTGTTGCGCAAATCGGGCCTGATGACGTTTCGCGCCAACCTGATGCAACTCTATAATCCAGAAGCATTTCGCACCCCGGACGGTGCGATCGATTATCCCGCGGTGATCAAACTGGCGAGTTCGTACCGCACGAAATTCGCCGGCGACGATCTGGTCCGTGCCGAAGCGCTGAAGATATTTGCCGATGGTGTGCTGGAGGCCAATCCTTACGCCAGCCCGCCCTCGCTGCCCGACGCGCCAAAGCTGACGCCATACCTGCAACCCACATTTGGGCCCGGCCCCGATGGCAAGCTGATGGTGACGGGCTATGTCGATACGGCGTCCGCGCTATGCGCCGATGTGCGCGCCAATCCCGCGCGCTATGCCGATGGCGCCGCCTTTGCCAAAGCGCACGGCTACCTGCCCGCGCAATGCGCGCTATCATCGGGCCAGTTGCAGCACGATCGGCAAGTGATCCTCGATTACGCCCGCGCCGCGCATTTGGCCGGATTTACCCTGCATATCCACGCTATCAGCGACGCCGCCGTGCGCACCGCGATCGACGCGATCGAGGGCGCGCGCGCCGCCGATGGCAACGACCACACCCCCGACACGATCGCGCATCTGCAACTCGTCACCCCCGAAGACGTCGCGCGGATCGGCCGGGATCACCTGTTCCTGGCCTATACCTACAGTTGGGCCAATGCCGACCCCGATTACGACCTCGTGACCATTCCGTTCTTCGAGCACGTAAAAGGCTCGGGAAACAAGGCGTTCCACGATCCCGCGTTCAAATACGAACACGAATTCTACCCGGTGCGCGATACGCGCGCTGCCGGCGGCATTCTGGTCGCCGGGTCCGATGCGCCGGTCAACACACCAGATCCGCAGCCGTTCGTGAACATGGCCGCCGCGATCACCCGCGCGATCCCGGGCGAGCCGGCCGCCAGCCCGTGGGAAAGCATCCCCCTGCACGAGGCGCTGCAGGCCTATACCATCGATGGCGCACGCGCGATGGGGCGCGACCGCGAATTTGGATCGCTCACCAGCGGAAAATCGGCCGATTTCATCGAGATCGATCAGGACATCTTTGCGCTGGAGCATGCAGGCAAAGCCGAAGACATCGCCAAAACCCGTGTGTTGAAAACCTGGTTTCGGGGCAAGCTGGTTTACACCCTTCCCAAAGCGTGACAGGCCAAAATCCTGATGGAGAAACCCCGGGCCAGCAAAACCGCGCCGCGCACGTACGAACAACGGGCCACCCCGGTGCAACCGCGCGGCGCGCGCACGCTGCAGGCGGTGCTCGATGCCGCGCATCAGGTGCTCAAAGACAGCGGCATCGACGGACTGACCACGGCGGCGGTCGCGCGGCAATCGGGCATGGCGGTGGGCACGGTCTACCGCCTTTTTCCCAACAAAGAGGCGATCGTCTGCAAAGTCTATGAAGACAAGATCCGCCAGGTCCGCGTGCTCGGCGCGAAAACCCTGCGGACATTCCGGCGCGGCGACGATTGGCGCGCCGCGGTACGCACGTATATCGAAGTGCTCAAAGCCGCCGAAGACAGCACCGATTTCGATCTCAGCCTGGCCAGTACGGGGTTCCTGATTCCCGAAATCCGCAGGATCGATGCCCTGCATGCGATCCATATGACCGATGACATGGTCGAACTGCTCAAGACGCTCGGCTCGCCCTGGGGCGACGCCGCGCTGTTCGAACTGTGCATGACGACATATTGCCTCGAAACCGCGTCCTGGCATTACGCCAACACCTGTGGGCCACCTACGGCAACGCTCGCCGACCGGTTGATCGTCTGCGCACTGGCGATCATGGAGCCGGCCATGCGCGGCGACCCGGAACCTATCGACGGTGGCATCGACCGCGCGCAGCTTCTGGCATCGTATCTGCCGGGAAAAACCTGATCTGCACGCGCGCCCTGCCCGCAAAATATATTGTCCGCGCGGCCCCGGCGTTTTACATAGCGCACTTATGAATTCGCGCACGCAAGACACCACACTCGCTCACGATTATTCCGACGACGTAGCATTGATCAACAGTATCAGTGCCGTACCGTCGATACTTGAAGTCGTTTGCCAGGCTACGGGCATGGGCTTTGCGGCGGTCGCGCGCGTGACCGGCGACCGCTGGATCGCGTGCAGCGTCAGGGACACGATTGCATTCGGGCTGGAACCGGGCGGCGAACTCGATGTCACGACCACGATCTGCCACGAGATTCGCCAGCATCGCCAGATCGTGGTGATCGACGATGTCGGCAGCGATCCGGTCTATCGCGACCATGGCACGCCCGCGCACTACGGGCTGAAAAGCTATATCTCGATGCCGATCGTGCTGAGCGATGGCACGTTCTTTGGCACGCTGTGCGCAATCGATCCGCGCCCGGCGCATCCCAGCCAGCCGCACATTATCGGCATGTTCAAGCTGTTTGCGCAAATGATCGGCCAACATATCGAAGCAAAACGGGAATTGGCGGCAAAAACCACCGACCTGATCGGCGAAAGCGAAGCCTCGGCGCTGCGCGAACAGTTCATCGCAGTGCTCGGCCATGACTTGCGCAACCCGCTCAACGGCATTGCCGGCGCGGTGCGCTATCTCGATCGCGAGAAACTGAGCGAGCGCGGCACAGCGGTATTGGCGATGGTCAACCAGACCGTCGACCGCATGGCGAGCCTGATCGACAATGTGATGGATTTCGCGCGCGGACGGCTGGGCGGTGGCATCACGCTGGAACGCAGCGAAAGCGCGATCGAGCCGGTGTTACGTCAGGTGATCGACGAATTGCGCGCCAGCAATCCCGACGTGGTGATCGACGCGCAAATGCGGGTAAATACCCCGATCGATTGCGACCAGGTCCGCATCGGCCAACTCTTTTCCAACCTGCTCGGCAATGCCGTAACCCACGGCGCACCCGACACCCCCATCCGCGCCACCGCCCGCATCGACGGCACCCATTTCGAACTGCGCACAACCAACCAGGGCGATCCGATCCCGCCCGAAGCCATGCGCAAACTCTTCGCCCCCTTCACCCGCGGCGAAGTCCGCCCCAGCCAGCAAGGCCTGGGCCTGGGCCTGTACATCGCCTCCGAAATCGCCAGGGCGCACGGCGGTACGCTGACCGCGACATCGGACGCGGAGGAAACGACGTTTATTTTCCGGATGCCACTGGCGCGAATTTAAGCAGGTCCGACAGCCTCAAAGGGCTGCTTGAACCAGCGCCAAGTCGGCGCGATGACCGCCGGGCATGACAAAAGGCCCCGTTCTCGTCCCCATTCTCGGCGACCAACTGTCGCCCACGATATCCAGCCTGGCCGATCGCAAGCCTGCCGATACGGTGGTGCTGATGATGGAGGTGACCGCCGAAACCGGGTACGTGCGGCATCATCAAGCCAAGATCGCGCTGATCCTGTCGGCGATGCGGCATTTTGCCGAGGAGCTGCGTGATGCCGGGTGGCAGGTCGATTACGTAAAACTCGATGACCCCGCCAACACCGGATCGTTTACCGGCGAAATCGCGCGCGCAGCACAGCGTCATGGCGCGCGCGGGGTTCAGGTAACCGAGCCCGGCGAATGGCGGGTTCGGCGGTTGATGGACGGCTGGGGCGAGGCCACCGGATTGCGCGTGCGCATTCTAGGCGACACGCGATTTGTCTGCCCCCTGCCCGATTTCTATGCGTGGGCCGCCGCGCGCCGGGAATTACGCATGGAATGGTTTTATCGCGACATGCGCCGGCGCACCGGGCTGTTGATGGACGGCGACCAACCGGCGGGCGGCCAGTGGAATTTCGATGCGGACAACCGCGCCGGGCCGCCGCCGGGGCTGTCCCCGCCCGCGCCTGCCGCCTTTGCCCCCGATGCGATCACGCGCGAGGTGATTGCGCTGGTCCAGGCGCGGTTCGGCGATCATTTCGGCAATCTCGACAGCTTCGGCTGGCCGGTCACGCGCGCCGATGCCCAGGCCCTGCTCGAGCGGTTCATATCCGAGCGATTGCCGCTGTTCGGCCAGTGGCAGGATGCGATGCTGGCCGACCATGACACGATGTTTCACGCGCTGATTTCGCCCGCAATCAATTGCGGCCTGCTCGACCCTATCGACGCCTGCCAGCGCGCAGAAGCGGAATATCGCGCCGCGCGTGCGCCGCTGGCGGCGGTCGAGGGGTTTATCCGCCAGATCATCGGCTGGCGCGAATATATCCGGGGGATGTACTGGCTCGACATGCCCGGCATGGCCACGGCCAATATGCTGAACGCCACCCGGCCGGTGCCCGAATTCTGGTGGACCGGCGACACACCGATGCGCTGTATCGCGCAAACCGTGCGCGCGACGCGCGACAATGCCTATGCCCACCATATCCAGCGCCTGATGATCATGGGCAATTTCGCGCTGCTGGCCGGCCTCGATCCGCAGCAGGTCGCCGACTGGTTCCTCGTGGTCTATGCCGACGCCTACGAATGGGTCGAACTGCCCAATGTCGCGGGGATGGCGCTACACGCCGATGGCGGGCGGCTCGGGTCGAAACCGTACGCGGCAAGCGGTGCCTATATTTCGCGGATGAGCGATTACTGCGACAAATGCGCGTTTAAAGTGAAGCAGAAAACCGGCCCGCAAGCCTGCCCGTTCAACGCGCTGTACTGGCATTTCCTCGATCGCAACACCGACCGACTGGCGCGCAATCCGCGCCTTGCAACGGCCTATGCGACATGGCGCCGGATGAGTGACGAAAAGCGCGCCGACACACTGGCGAGCGCCGAGGCGTTTCTGGCAACGCTGGAACCTGCCACCGCCGGTTGGGCGCGCGGCAAGGTAGGTGATTGACCGGATGCTGACAGGCGTGGCTTTCATGACGCGTAGTGCTAGGTTCGCTTCATGCGCACGACCCTCGCCCTCGATGACGAATTGGTCGCCAAGGCTCAGGCAATTACCGGGTTGATGGCGATATCACCTCTCGTACATGAAGCGCTCAAGGCTCTGATCGAATGCGAAAGTGCGCGGCTTTTGGCGGTTCTCGGAGGAACCGAGCCTGATGCGATGGCCCCACCACGCCGCCGCCCGTACTGACACGCAACATCACGGTCTTAAGGCTCAAGGTCAGGCGCCTTCGCGCGCAAGCAGCTCGCGCTTGATATTCAACCCCCAGGCATAGCCGCCCAGATTGCCGTCGGTGCGGATCACGCGGTGGCAGGGGATCAGCACCGAGACGTGATTCGCGCCATTGGCGCTGCCCGTTGCGCGCACGGCATTGGGATGGCCGATACTGGCGGCAATCGCCGCATATGTGCGCGTTTCGCCCAGCGGGATGCTGCGCAGCGCGCGCCACACCGCCTCCTGAAACACCGTTCCGCGCACGTCGACCGGGATGTGATCGCCGGTGCCGGGCGTTTCGACTGCCGCGACGACATCGGCCAGCAGCGCATCAAATCCACCTTCGATCAGCTTCGCTTTGGGAAAGCGCGCGGCAAGTACAGCGCCATCTTCGCCGAACGACAGGCGGCACACCCCCTTGTCGGTCGCGGCGACGAGCATCTCGCCAAGCGTGGTTGGCACGACCGCCCAATGAATCACCGCGCCGCGTCCACCGTCGACCCATGCCGATGCTGTCATGCCCGATCTCCCTTTGCTGGCGCCATCCTTTTGCCCGCGGCGCCGTGACAATGCATCCCGCGCCTTGCGATCAAAACCCGGGACGGGCAAGAGCAGACCCATGTCATCATTTCGCTACACCCGCCTGCCGCAAATGTTCGTCGCGCTGGCCACGATGCTGGGCCTCGCCTTCGGGTTGGCGCATACGGCATCGGCCGATCCGGCGGACATTGCCGCCGCCAGCCGCGGCGTCGTGCGCGTCGTGCTGGTGCGCAATGGCTGGACCGGGGTGTCGATGCTTGGCCATGGGTCGGGCTTTGCGGTCGCGCCCGATATGATCGTGACCAATGCGCACGTGGTCGAGGCTGCGCATGGCGACGGCAATGTCCTGATCGGCGTGATCCCGTCACAGGGCCGTGACAGCTATCCCGCGCATATCATCGCCTTTTCGGCCAACAACGATCTCGCGCTGCTGCAATTGGGCAATCATGCCGCGCTGCCCCCGCTGACGCTGTTTCCCGGCGTCGTGCCCGATGGCATGCAGATCGCCGCAGTCGGCTACCCCGGCAACGTCGATGCCGCGCAGGGCCTCAAGTCGGGCGACCTCGTCACGCCGCAGGATACCGTAAAGACCTATGGCCAGGTTTCGTCGGGGCGATCTTCCAAACAGTTCGACACGATCCTGCACACCGCACAGCTCGGCGCGGGCAATTCGGGCGGCCCGCTGCTCGATACCTGCGGGCGCGTGCTGGGCGTCAACAGCTTCGGCACGGTCAGCAGCAACGGCACCGATTCCTCCTTCTTTTTCGCGATTTCGATGCACGAGCTCGAGCCATTCCTGAAGTTGGCGCATGTCGTTCCGCATCTCGCAAGCCTGCCCTGCACCTCGATCGCCGACCTCGAACGCGCCGATACGCAGCGCGCCGCCGATGACCAGGTGCGCGTCGCCGCGCAGTCCGCCGCGCGCAGCACCGCACGCGATCACGAACTCGAGAAGGCGCGCCGCGATGCCGAACTCGATGTGCTGTCCGAACGCGACAATGGCCTGGCCGTCGCGGCGCTGCTACTGGTCGCGGCGATCGGCGCGGCGACATTCGGCTTCGTCCAGCGCACCCGGCCGCGCATGCGCAACCTCGGCCTGGCCGTGTGTGCAGTGCTGGTCATCGCGGCGCTGTTTGCCTGGGTCCTGCGCCCGCCGCTGCGCGCGATCGACGATCGCGCCAAGGATCACATGGCCGAAATCGACGCCAGCGGCACGCCCCCTGCGGAAACAGTCGCGGCGACCGACGCCGCGACGCATAAACTGGTGTGCGTGCTAGATCCGCAACGCAGCCGCGTCACCGTGTCCGATATCACCGACGTACCGCTGACCTGGAGCGCGGACGGCTGTGTCAATTCGCGCGCGCAATACGGCCTGGCGACCGACGGCTGGTCGCGCGTGCTCGTGCCCAATGGCGAGGATACGATCTCGCTCACGCATTACGACCCCGAAACCCACACTTATACTGTCGAGCGTTTCTTGATGGGGATCAACGACATGACCCGCGCGCGCGGCGAGCGGCAGAAAATCACGATCCCGCAATGCGGCGCCAGCGAAGCAATGGCGCGCCAGTTCGGCGCAGCGCAAGGCGCGATCAAGGCGATGCTGCCCGCCGAACCGAACGAGCGGATGCGCTACACCTGCCAGCCCGAAAAATAGCGAAACAGGCCCGATCGGGCCTGTCGTCAGCTTGTTTCGGGGGACAGATACGCATACGTCTGCATAATCGTGGGCACCGCTGGCCAGTTGCCATCTTGTCATACGAACGTGGGGTTGCTAGGCGCGCCCCGGTAAGGGGCCGACATGCATGCCGCATTCGCAATGCGGGATGGCAGGCCTGTGCAATGCATCTGGACCATTTATCCAGGTGTGCGCATTCGAACAGGGGACTAACAAGCGTGGGAATTTCCGGCGGCATTACGGCCAGCCTGGCAGGGCGTTACGCTTCGGCGTTGTACGATCTTGCCAAGTCAGAGGGCTCGGTCGCGACCATTGAAGGCGATTTCGACGGCCTGACTTCGGCAATTGCCGATTCGCCGGAGCTTGCCCAATTGCTTCATGACCCGCAGGTTTCGCGCGCCTCTGCCGAGACCGCGATCAAGGCGATCGGCGATGTCGCATCGCTGAACCCGCTGACGACGAAATTTCTCGGCGTGCTCGCGCACAATCGTCGGCTCGCCAGCCTGCCCGGCGTGATCGCCGCGTTTCGCGCCATCGCCGCCGATGCGCGCGGCGAAGTCACTGCCGATGTCACCACCGCGCACCCGCTGCAGGATGACCAGCTTGCCGAGCTTTCGGCCAAGCTCGCCCAGCGCGAAGGCCGCGCCGTAACGCTCCGTACCCATGTCGATCCCGCCGTCCTGGGCGGCCTGGTTGTCCAGATTGGCAGCCAGATGATCGACAGCTCCATCCGCACTCGTCTCAATTCGCTCGCGCAGGCTATGAAAGCCTGATCGCTAAACGATAACTGTCCCTGAAAGGCAGAACATGGAAATCCGCGCTGCTGAAATCTCCCGGGTCATCAAGGACCAGATCGCCAGTTTCGGCACCGAAGCGAAAGTTTCGGAAGTCGGTTCGGTGCTGTCGGTCGGCGATGGCATTGCCCGCATCTATGGCCTGGACCAGGTCCAGGCCGGCGAAATGGTCGAATTTTCGAACGGCATCAAAGGGATGGCGTTGAACCTTGAAGCTGACAATGTCGGCGTCGTGATTTTCGGCACCGACAGCGACATCAAGGAAGGCGACATCGTCCGCCGCACCGGCACGATCGTCGACGTGCCGATCGGCAAGGGCCTGCTCGGCCGCGTCGTCGATGCGCTCGGCAATCCGATCGATGGCAAAGGCCCGATCGAATATACCGAACGCCGCCGCGTCGAAATCAAGGCACCGGGCATCATCCCGCGTACTTCGGTGCACGAACCCGTGCAGACCGGCCTGAAGGCGATCGACGCCCTCGTGCCGATCGGCCGTGGCCAGCGCGAACTGATCATCGGCGATCGCCAGACCGGCAAGACCGCCGTCGCGATCGATACCTTCATCAACCAGAAGGAAGCGAACGCCGGCACCGACGAATCGAAGAAGCTGTACTGCATCTACGTCGCCGTGGGTCAGAAGCGTTCGACCGTCGCGCAGATCGTGCGCCAGCTCGAAGAAAACGGCGCGATGGAATATTCGATCGTCGTCGCCGCGACCGCGTCGGAACCCGCCCCGCTGCAATACCTGGCGCCATACACCGGCTGCACGATGGGCGAATTCTTCCGCGACAACGGCATGCATGCGGTCATCGTCTATGACGATCTGTCGAAGCAGGCCGTTGCCTATCGCCAGATGTCGCTGCTGCTGCGCCGCCCGCCGGGCCGCGAAGCCTATCCCGGCGACGTGTTCTATCTCCACAGTCGTCTGCTGGAACGCGCGGCAAAGATGAGCAACGTCAATGGCGGCGGTTCGCTGACCGCCCTGCCGATCATCGAAACGCAGGCTGGTGACGTGTCGGCCTACATCCCGACCAACGTGATCTCGATCACCGACGGCCAGATCTTCCTCGAAACCGGCCTGTTCTACCAGGGCGTGCGTCCGGCGATCAACGTCGGCCTTTCGGTCAGCCGCGTCGGTTCGGCCGCGCAGACCAAGGCGATGAAAAAGGTTTCGGGCTCGATCAAGCTGGAACTCGCACAATACCGCGAAATGGCGGCATTTGCGCAGTTCGGATCGGACCTCGATGCCTCGACCCAGAAACTGCTCAACCGCGGTGCGCGCCTGACGGAACTGCTCAAGCAGGCCCAGTTCTCGCCGCTCGCGTTCGAAGAACAGACCGTAGTGATCTTTGCCGGCACCAACGGCTATCTCGATTCGGTGCCAGTCAACGAAGTGGTGAACTACGAAGCCGAAATGCTCAGCTTCATGCATGCCAACCACGCCGACGTGCTCAAGGAAATCCGCGACACGAAGGATCTGGGCGACGGTCCCAAGGGCAAAGTCAAAGCCGCGCTCGAAACGTTCGGCAAGCAGTTCGCCTGATCAACTTACCTGCGGGCGCCCGGTAACGGGCGCCCGACAGAGCCCAAGGAAAACGACGAGTGGCCTCGCTCAAGGAACTCAAAGGTCGGATCAACTCGGTCAAATCGACCCAGAAGATCACCAAGGCCAAGCAGATGGTTGCGGCAGCCAAGCTGCGCAAGGCTCAGGCCGCGGCCGAAGCCGCGCGCCCCTATGCCGCGCGCCTGGCGCAAGTCGTCGGCAGCCTGGCCGCCACGGTGCTGGTCGGTGAAAGCTCGCCCAAATTGCTCGCCGGCACGGGTCGCGACCAGGTTCACCTGCTGGTCGTCGCCAATTCGGACCGCGGCCTGTGCGGCGCGTTCAACGCCAACATCGTCAAGGCGGCCAAGCTGAAGGCCAACGAATTGCTCGCACAGGGCAAGACCGTGGTGTTTTACCTGGTCGGCCGCAAGGGTCGTCCGGCGTTGCGCCGCGAATACCCCAATGGCATCCTGGGCATGTTCGACACCACCGGCGTGCGTGAACCCGGCTTCGACGAAGCAGAAGGCATCGCCAACGAATTGCTCGCGCTGTTTGCCGCGGGTCAGTTCGATGTCGCGCATCTCGTCTATGGCAAATTCCGCAGCGCGCTGGTCCAGGAACCGACCGTGCAGCAGATCATCCCCGTGCCGACGCCGAAAGCGGTGGTCAGCGATGGGGCCGTGGTCGAATACGAACCCGACGAGGAAACGATCCTGGCCGAATTGCTGCCGCGCTACCTGCGCACGCAGTTGTTTGGCGCGCTGCTGGAAAACCTGGCCAGCGAACAGGGCGCGTCAATGACCGCGATGGACAACGCCACGCGCAATGCCGGCGACCTGATCAAGAAATTGACGATCCAGTACAACCGCAGCCGCCAGGCCGCGATCACCACCGAATTGATTGAAATCATCGCTGGCGCTGAAGCGCTCTGACGACCGAAGGCAAGGAACACTTCATGTCCACCCTCCCCACCGGCAAAATCCGCCAGGTCATCGGCGCCGTCGTCGACGTTGCGTTCGATGGCGAATTGCCAGCGATCCTGACCGCGCTGGAAACCGACAACAACGGCAACCGCCTGGTTCTCGAGGTCGCGCAGCATCTCGGCGAAGGCACCGTGCGCACGATCGCCATGGACGCCACCGAAGGCCTGACGCGCGGCCAGCCAGTGCGCAGCACCGGCGCACAGATCACTGTGCCGGTCGGCCCGAAAACGCTCGGCCGCATCCTGAACGTCATCGGCGAGCCGATCGACGAAATGGGCCCGGTCGGCGCGACGCAGTTCGCCCCGATCCACGCGAAAGCGCCTGAATTCATCGACCAGTCGACCGAATCGGCCATTCTCGTCACCGGGATCAAGGTCATCGACCTGCTCGCGCCTTATGCGCGCGGTGGCAAGATCGGCCTGTTCGGCGGCGCCGGCGTGGGCAAGACCGTGTTGATCCAGGAACTGATCAACAACATCGCCAAAGGCCACGGCGGCGTGTCGGTGTTCGCAGGCGTCGGTGAACGCACCCGCGAAGGCAACGATCTGTATCACGAATTCCTCGACGCAGGCGTCATCGCCAAGGACGCCGATGGCAATGCCACGTCCGAAGGCTCGAAAGTGGCGCTGGTCTTCGGCCAGATGAACGAGCCGCCGGGCGCACGCGCACGCGTCGCCCTGTCCGGCCTGACCATGGCCGAATATTTCCGCGATGAAGAAGGCCAGGACGTGCTGTTCTTCGTCGACAACATCTTCCGCTTCACCCAGGCGGGTTCGGAAGTGTCGGCTCTCCTCGGCCGTATTCCTTCGGCCGTGGGCTATCAGCCAACCCTGGCGACCGACATGGGCCAGCTTCAGGAACGCATCACCTCGACCAACAAGGGATCGATCACTTCGGTCCAGGCCATCTACGTGCCTGCCGACGATTTGACCGACCCTGCACCAGCCGCATCGTTTGCCCACCTTGACGCGACCACCACGCTGAACCGCGCGATTTCGGAGCTGGGCATCTACCCGGCCGTCGATCCGCTCGATTCGACCAGCCGCGTGCTCGAACCGCGCATCGTCGGCGAAGAGCATTACGCCACGGCCCGCCGCGTTCAGGAAACGCTGCAGAAGTACAAGTCGCTGCAGGACATCATCGCCATCCTCGGGATGGACGAACTGTCCGAAGAAGACAAAGTCACCGTCGCACGCGCCCGCAAGATCCAGCGCTTCCTCAGCCAGCCGTTCCACGTGGCCGAAGTGTTCACGGGCATATCGGGCAAGTTCGTCCAGCTCGAAGACACCGTCAAATCGTTCAAGGCAGTCGTCGACGGCGAATACGATCACCTGCCCGAATCCGCGTTCTACATGGTCGGCGGGATCGAGGAAGCGGTCGAAAAAGCCAAGAAAATGGCTGCAGAAGTCTGATGGCGCTGCACTTCGAACTCGTCACACCGGCCCGGCTGGTGCTCTCGGAAGAGGTGTACATGGTCAATGTACCCGGCACCGAGGGTGAATTCGGCGTGCTCGAAGGGCACGCCCCATTCGCCACCACGGTCAAGGACGGCGTAATCCGCGTGTGGACCGCACCCGGCGGCAATCCCAAGGAATACCCGGTCAAGGGCGGCTTCGCCGAAGTCAGCGCCAAGGGGTTGACCGTGCTGGCTGAACATGTCGGGTAAGTAATAGTTCAGGGCCTCCGGCGGCCTAGGGCCATTGCCCTAGGGACCCGTTACCGTCTTGAACTGTACGCTGACTATGCGTTTGCGCGCCCCCGCGTAGCGGCATCATTGTCTTCCGACGCAGCGGCTGGATGCTACGCGGAACAAACACATCAACGCGGACGGTAACGGGATGCAAGGGCCCTCGGCCCTTGCCCGCCGGAGGCCCTTCAACCTGGTAAGTCCCCCCGACATCGGCGAATTTAGAAACAGGGGGCGCAATGCCCCCTTTTTCATGAATTGCATCCGGCTGTAACGGCCTGACCGGCGACACGCGCCCGCTCGCGACAAATCGAGACAAACCCGCCTCGCGCCGGTAAAATTACATTACATGTAACCTGTAGCTTTCTCTTCCATGAACATGGGAGACACGCCGTCAAAATCTGACGTGCGTTATATGAGCCGGCCCACAGGGCAGACGAAAAGCGCGCCGCCGCGTGCCGAGCCCGGTCGCCTCGAGCGCTGGACCAGCGCGCGCGCGCCGCTGTGGGTGGTCGGCCTGATCGTTGTCGCCGGCCTTGCCGGGCTGATCGAATTTGGCGCGGTGCTGCGCGCTCCGGCCGATCACGGCGAGCTCGGGGTGATTGCGGTCAGCATCGCGACGATCCCGGACACGCTCCAGCGCATCAACGATTCGATCGGCACGTATCACCCCTCGATCGCGGGCAGCTATGACCCCATTCCCGGCGGGCTGTGGCGCAATCCGGCGCAGACGCTGGTCGATCCGGGCGCCTTGCTCGTCACTGTGTTCGATACTGCGCGCAAACGGTATGTGGTCAAGCTGGTGCGGCTGAGCGATGGCAAAGTGCTGCATGACTATGCGCCGGACATCGGCGGGATCGATGCGCAGTCGAAATTTCATTCGGACCTGATCGACCTGCCACGTGACCGGGGCAATTCGCGGTACATGCCGATGCACCCGCTGCTCACCTCCGATGGCGGGCTGATCCTGCACGACGAATCGCCGCTGGTGCGCATCGACGCGTGCGGCCGCGAAAAGTGGATGATCGACGGGATTTATCATCACGCGATCGAGCCCGCGCCCGATGGCACGCTCTGGGCCAATTACCGCGCGCCGGTGTCGCACGAGCCCGGTGTCAGCTCGACCTTCATCGACGAAAGCCTCGCGCATGTGTCCGCCGATGGTCATATGCTTGGGCGCACTTCGGTGATCGCGCTGCTCGATCGCAATGGCCTGGGCTATCTGTGGCGGTCGCGGCCGTATTCCGACGATCCGCTGCACGTCAATGATATCCAGCCCGTGCCCGGCGACGGGCCCTATTGGCGCAAAGGCGACGTGTTCGTGTCGCTGCGCAATCTGTCGTTGGTCCTGCTCTATCGCCCGAGCACCGGCCGCGTGCTGTGGAGCCGGGCTGCGCCCTGGCGATTTCAGCACGACGTCTCGGTGCTCGACGATCACCGCATCAGCGTGTTCGACAACCATCTGAAATTCGCGTTCGGTCATCCCGAAAACGTCGACACCGACGGCACCAACCACCTCGTCGTCTACGACTTTGCGACCCAGACGACGAGCGAACCGCTGGCCCGCGCGTTCACCGACCTGGCGATCAAGACCAATGCGCAAGGGCGCGCCACGCCCCTGGCCAATGGCGATACCATGGTCGAGGAAACCGAACAGGGCCGCGTGATGCGCCTGGCGCCCGACGGCACCGTGCGCTGGCGCTACATTTCGGCCGACGACCAGGATCGTCGCTACCAACTTCGCTGGTCCCGTTACCTGGACCCCATTTTCGACAAAGCCGGCATTCACGCTGCGGAGACCGCCCGATGCGCATGACCAAATTCGCCACCATCTCGGGGCTCGCCGCCCTGGTCTTCATCACCGGCACTGCGCCGGCCTCGGCCTATGTCGGGCCCGGGCTCGGACTGGGCGCGGTATCGACCGCGCTCGGCGTCGTCGGCGCGATCATCCTGGGGATCATCGCGTTCATCTGGTACCCGATCAAGCGCCTGATCCGCCGCGTCCGCGCGCGGTTTGCCGCGCCGGCCGCGCCACAGGTTTTGCGCAATGACGATATTGCGGCGCACTCCGTACGCAGCGCCGAAGAGATCGTGTCTTGATCGCCGCGACCATGCTGCTCGGCAGCGCGCTCCTCGCGGTGATCATGCTCGCACGGGCCTGTCATATCATGCGCCGGTTTACCTTGCTGGCCGCGACCGGGCGCCGCTCGGTCAAAATCATGGGCCACCGCGGCGCCTCCGATTTTTCGAAGGAACGCGCCGCGCGCCTCCTCGCCATGCGCATGATGCGCCATGCCCTGGCCGCCGGCGCGCTGCTCGTGGTGATCGCGCTGCCGCTGATCGCCGCGATCGCGCTCGATCCGTGGATCGGCGTCCCCACCCGCTCGGCCCTGACCGACCCCACCGCTCGCCTGACCATCCTTGCCATCGGAATCTCCCTTGTCGTCATCCGCAGCGTTATCGTCCCCCGGCTTGGCGGCCGTACCGGACGGCACCCGGCACCACGCCAGCAAGTCCGCCTACAGTGGCATTGATCGGCTGCTCCACCGCATCGCGCTGGGCGTACCAGCCGTCGCGGACCTGAGCTTCGATATCGAAAAAGGCCGGTTTGGCCGGGCCGCCAGCGCGCTGCAATTGCGACCCCCGGTGTTCGTCACCGGCCTCGCCCGCGCGGGCACCACGATCCTGATGCAGAAAATCCATGCCGCCGACCGTTTCGCGTCGCTGCGGTATCGCGACCTGCCGTTTCCGCTCGCCCCCAATTCCTGGGCCGCGCTGACCGACAAACGCCGGCAGACCCTCGCCGCAAGCGAACGCGGCCACGGCGACGGAATGCTCCACGATCTCGACAGCCCCGAGGCGATCGAGGAAGTGTTCTGGAAACTGCGCGAAGGCGACCAGTACCTGTCCGCCACCGGCCTGCGCGCGCATGCCCCCGCGCCGGCAACACTTGACGATTTCGCAATGCTGATGCGGCTCGTCTGCCTGCGCTATGGCGGCGAGCGCTACCTGTCGAAAAACAACGCCAATATCCTGCGACTGCGCGCGCTGGCGCTCACCGCTGCGGATGCCGTGCTGATTCATCCGTTTCGCGCACCACTCGAACAAGCCGCCTCGCTGCTGGCGCAACACCGCCGCGCGGTCGCAATGGGCCAGGCCGATGCGTTCCGCGCCTCGTTCATGCGCTGGCTCGGCCATCACGAATTCGGCGTCGATCAACGCGCGATCATGCTGCCCCCGGGCTCGATTCCCGCAGGCAATCCCGACACACTGGCATTCTGGCTGCGCACATGGACCGGGGTCCACACCCACCTGCTGATCCAGCCCGCAGACGTCGTAGCGATGCAATGCTTCGTCGATTACGACCGCCTGGCAACCGGCGACCTGCCACTGCGCGAACGCCTGTCAAAGCGCCTATGCCTGTCGGAAACACTACCCGGCGACGGATTGCGCCCCCCCGCCCCGCACACGATCGATGCCGCCGATGTACCCCGGAGCGATCTGGCCGAAGCAAATGTCACCCACGCGCGCCTGATCGCCCGCGCCGCTGCTGCTTAAACCCGCCCCCTCTGGGGTAATTCATTTAACCGCGTGGGTTGGTAAAACACTGTTATAAAACAAGGTCCGTTCATCCTGAGCTTGTCGAAGGACGCGCGCCAACGCTGGCCCAACGCGACTGCAACATCACCCGGATCAAACCATCGCGCGCGCCCTTCGCCGGAGGCCGGTTAAAGTGCCTCCGGCGGGCAAGGGCCAGGGGCCCTTGCATCCCATTACCGTCCGCATTGGCGTGTCTGTTCGGCGGAGCATCCCGCCGCAGCGTTGGGAGACGATGACGCCGCTACGCGGGCGCGCACAACGCGTGGGCAACACGCAGTTCAAAACGGTAACGGGTTCAAAGGGCCCCCGGCCCTTTGCCGCCGGAGGCCCTGAGCGGCGCGGCTTTCAAATCAGGCAATGCCCGTCACTTTGACAATCACCGCACCGATCGTCGCACCAACCACCGGCCCCAACACCGGCACCCACGCATAACCCCAGTCCGAATCACGCTTGCCCGCGATCGGCAACAGCCAATGCGCAATGCGCGGCCCCAGGTCGCGCGCAGGATTGATTGCATACCCGGTCTGCCCGCCGAGCGAGAGCCCGAGCGCCCAAACCACGATGCCCCAGAAAAATGGCCCCATGCCCGGCGCCAGGCCCGCCCCGACAAACCCTTTCGACGCCAGCCCCATGCCGATCACGATCAGCATGACCGTCCCGATCACTTCGCTCATCACATTGCCGAACGGATTGCGGATCGCCGGCTGCGTGCAGAACACCGCCAGTTTCGCGTCAGGATCGCTGACCGGCCAATGCGGCAGGTATGTCAGCCATACGAGCAGGCCCGAAACGATCGCGCCCGCCATTTGCGCCAGCACATACGGCAGCACATGGCTGTAATCGCCCGACACAATCGCCGAGGCAATGGTCACCGCCGGATTGAGATGCGCGACCCCGCCGACCCCCACGCTGACCACGATACCGCAGAACACCGCAAAGCCCCAGCCCGCGGTGATCACGATCCAGCCACTGTTCTGGCCCTTCGATTTGTCGAGAACCACATTGGCGACGACGCCGTTGCCAAACAGCAACATCACCATCGTGCCCAGAAATTCACCAAAAACAGCGCCGTGCATCACGGTCATTCCCCCAAATCCCATCCCGGCGATCAAAGCCGTTACCGCGCCAGATGGCAAGCCATCAGATATCGTCATACACCGGTCATAATTTGGCGACATGGACCGTGCAGGTATTTGCAACCTCAGGCAGGGTCCCATGCGACAGATCGATATTCTGGTAACGGGCGCGCTGAACGGCGGGAACGACAATTTCCTCCACGGCGATCTGCGCGTGGTTTTCCACCGCTGGCTGGGCGATGCGCCGTTGCCGCTGCTCGATGGCCAGCCGTGGGCGTTCGTCGACTGGGTCCTGCCCGACTTTTCGGGGCTCGAACTGTGCCGCCGCCTGCGCTGCGACCCACAGACCGAGGCCGCGCATGTCACGATGGTGCTCGAGGAAGATGAGGCCGAGGTCAAGCGCCGCGCATTGCGTGCCGGGGCCGACGATTACCTGATCGGCCCGATCGACCGCTCGACCGTGCTCGACCGCGTGCTGTCGGTGCAATTGCCCGATGCCGAAAGCCCCGCGCGGACTTTGCGGCTCGATCACCTGACGCTCGACCTGGCCGCATTGCAGGCGCGGTGGAAAGACAAGCCGATCGGACTGATGCCAAATGAATTTCGCCTGTTGCGTTACCTAATGGAGCAGCCCGGCCAGGTGTTCTCGCGCACGCAGTTGATTGGCGCGCTGGGCAAGAAAGGCCAGCCGATCGACGAACGCACTGTCGACGCCTGGGTCAGCCGTCTGCGCCGCGCCCTACGTGACAGCGGCGCGGGCTCGCCCTTGCGCACGGTCCGCTCACTGGGCTACGTGCTCGACAAGCCGTAAGGGCTGCCGAAAGCCACATCATGCCAAAGCGGATCACGCTGGTCCTGCCGTATTATAACGAAGAGCATTACATCCTGCCGACGCTGCGCGCGATCGCGGCGCAGGATACGCGCGATTTCCGCCTGGTCATCGTCAACAACCGCTCGAGCGATGGCAGTCCCGCGCTGGTCGAGGCGTTCCTTGCCGCTAGCGACATCGATTACGCGCATGTCGAGGAAGACACGCCCGGCGTCGTCCCCGCGCTGATGAACGGCATCGCGCAGGCGACGGGCGAATTCATCGGGTTCCTCAACGCCGATACGATTTATCCGCCGCACTATGTCTCGCACGCGCTGGCATTGTTCGACGCCAACCCGGCGGCCTGCGGCGTGATGGCGATCGACCTGTATGATCCGGTGGGCACTCTGGCGGCGCGCAAACGCCTGAAACGCGTGCTGATCGCCAGCCGCGTGATGCCCAAAAAATCGCACGCCGGCACGTATGCGCAATGCTGGCGCCGCGCGCCATTCATGGCCGCCGGCGCGTTCGACAGCGCAATCTGGCCCTATGTGCTCGAAGACCACGAAATCATGGTGCGGATGATGGACCAGCGCGCGCCGGTCTATGACGCCGGGCAGTATTGCTTCCCCTCCACCCGGCGCACCAATTCGGCTTCGGTCAGTTGGAACTGCTGGGAAAAAATCGCCTATGGCGTGTTGCCCGCTCGGGCGATGCCGTGGTTTTTCTATTCGCATCTTGCGGGCCGGTTCAAACGGCGCAAGATGATGAGCGAGGCCTTGCGTAACCGCAGTTGGGAATGAACGGTATGATGTTGCTTGCCCTCGCTGCCGCACTGCTCGCCCCCCATCCGGGCAAACTGCATCTGTACAAGGACTGGATCGTCGGCTGCGACAACACGCGGTCGTGTGAGGCGGTTGCGCTGGTGCCCGAAGATGGCGATCCCGGCGATTACCTGATGCTCACGGTGACGCGCGACGGCGTTCCCGGCGCGGTCGCGACGCTCGATGTGCCCCTGCCCGACCATACTCCGGTCGGCGCGCGCTATTACCTGACCATCGATGGCAAATCGCCGACCTTGATCTGGGCCTCGACCGATCTTGAAGCCAATGTCCTGCTGACGCGCGGGCTGCTCGATACGCTCGCCGCCGGATCGCAGATCGCGTTGACCAATGCGCAGGGCAAGACAATCGCCACCGCGTCGCTCGGCGGCCTGGCGGCCAGCCTGCTCGCCATCGACGATCAGCAAGGCCGGGTTGGCACAAGCGCCGCGCTGAAAGCGGTCGGCACAAAGCCCGACGTGGCCAGCGCACCCGCCAAACCGCTGATCGTGGTGCCCGCGCGGTCGAACCACCCGGCGCGCACGATCACCGCCGCAATGGCCACCAAACTGATCGGCCCCGACAATGCCAAATGCGAATATTCCAATGGCAAAGTCGCGCCCGAATCGTGGCGGCTGGACAACGCGCATACCGCCGTCGTGATCAACCACCCCTGCGGCAATGGCGCCTACAATTTCTTCAGCTCGGTCTACATCCTCGACGAAAGCGGCCCGCCCCACCCCGCCGCATTCGATGCCGACCCCGGCATGGGCGAAGCCGGCGATACCGACCTGACCAATGGCGGCTGGGACCCGAAGACGCAGCGGATAACGAGTTACGCCAAAGGGCGCGGCATCGGCGATTGCGGCACATTGCAAAGCTATGCCTGGGACGGCACCCGGTTTCGCCTGAGCCAGCGGACCGAAATGAGCGAATGCCGCGGTTCGGTCAATTTCATCCGCACCTGGACCGCGCGCGTCCCCCGCTGACATGGCAGGTCCTCAACCAGCGCGCCGGGGTCTGGGCCCATGGATGGTGCTGGCGCTGGTCATCGGCAATCTGATCGGATCGGGCGTCTATCTGTTGCCCGCGACCCTGGCGCCGCTGGGGTCGAACCAGATCTATGGCTGGCTGGTAACAATCGCGGGCGCGCTCGCGCTGGCGACCGTGTTTGCGCGGCTGTCCGCCAAACGCCCGATGGCAGGCGGGCCGTATGCCTATGTCCAGGCGGCGTTCGGCCCGTTTCCCGGCTATGTCACCGCATGGAGCTATTGGGTCATGCTGTGGGCAGGCAATGGCGCACTGGCGGTCGCGGTGGTCAGCAATTTGTCGCTGATCTTTCCCGTTATCGGTCGGGTGGCCGGGCTGCCGGCGGTGCTGTCGGTGGGTTGCGTCTGGCTGCTGACCGGCGTGAATATCCTGGGCGTGCGCAAGGCTGGCGACATTTCGCTGGTAACCGCGGTGATCAAACTGGTGCCGCTGTTCGCATTGATCGGACTTGCCGTGGTGCTGTGGCTGCGCGGTAGCCCGACGGTCGTTCAGCCGCATGTTGCGATCACGGGCGGCCACATCGCAATGGCCGCCGGATTGACGTTCTGGGGCTTCCTCGGCCTCGAATCGGCAACAGTGCCCGCCGAAAAGGTCGAGAACGCCGCGCGGATCGTCCCGCTCGCGACGTTCCTGGGCACAGCGCTCGCCGGCCTGATCTACATCGGCATCTCGCTCGCATTCCTGGGGTATATGCCCAACGCGGTATCTGCCGCGTCCCCCGCGCCGGTCGCGGATTTCCTCGGGCGCTATTTCGGCACGACAGTTGCGGGCACAGTCGCAGTGTTCGCCGCGATCAGCGCCTTCGGCACGCTCAACGGGTTCATTCTCGTCCAGGGCGAAATGCCGCTGGCGATGGCGCGCGGCGGAGTGTTTCCGCAATGGTTCGCGCGCGAAACTGCCGCCGGTACGCCGGCGCGCGCGCATCTGGTATCGAGCGCGCTGCTGAGCGTGGTGACCTTGCTGAATTTCGGGCGCGGCATGGGCGACCTGTTTACGTTCATCGCCTCGATCAGCCTGGCGGCGGGCATGTTACCTTATGCGATGACAATGATCGCCGCGATCCGCCTGCTGCCCGGCGAACGCGCGCTGATCCCGGTCGCGCTGTTCGCCACCGCGTTCACCGGCTGGGCGACCTGGGGCCTGGGCGGGGTCGCGGTTGGCTATGGCGCGGTGCTGATCGTGCTCGGGCTGCCGATCTACTGGCTGGTACGCCGCAGGCAAACGAGCAATCAAGAATGATGTCTGGAGATCACATGACCAACACCACTGTAGCCGACGCCGTCACCTCGCGCCGATCGGTGCGCGAATTTCTCGATACCCCGGTGCCCCATGCCACGATCGAACGCGTGCTCGACCAGGCGCGCTGGGCGCCATCGGGATGCAATTACCAACCGTGGGAAGCCGTCGTCCTGACCGGCGCACCACTGGCCGCGCTGCAGGAGGTGCTGCTGGCCGCAACCGCCGATGATCCGGCCGAATACGACTGGGCCGCGCCCGCGAGCCACCCGGAATACCAGGCGCGCCTGCAGGGCGTGGGCAAAGCGATGTACAGCGCGCTGGCGATCGCGCGTGAAGACAAGGAAAACCGCACCGATTTCGTGCGTGCCAATCTGGTGTCTTTCGGCGCGCCGGTGCTGCTGCTGTGCCACTTTCCCAAATTCATGAAAGAACCGCAGTGGTCCGACGTCGGTATGTGGCTGCAGACGATCATGCTGCTGCTGCGCGGCGAAGGGCTCGACAGTTGCCCGCAGGAATACATGGGCAATTACGGCCGCACGATCAAAGCGCACCTCGGCCTGCCCGACGATCACATGCTGTTCTGCGGCCTGGCAATCGGCACGATCGACGACAAGGCCCCGGTCAACCATTTCGCGCGCGAACGCGTGCCGCTGGCCGACCAGGTCAAGTTTCTCGGGTTTTGATGCCTCCGGCGGGCGTTTAAGGTGCCTCCGGCGGGCAAGGGCCATTGCCCTTGCATCCCGTTACCGTCCGCGTTGGTGTGTCAACGCGGCGGAGCATCCCGCCGTTGCGTCGGTAGACGATCATGCCGCTGCGCGGCGGGACGCAAATGCCAGAACGGCGCGCAGTTCAAGACGGTAACGGGTTCAAAGGGGCCCCGGCCCTTTGCCGCCGGAGGCCCTGACTGCAACCCGCAGGATTTTATTTCGTCAGGTCGGGGATCAGGTTGAAATAGAACGTCAGCGCAGGCTTGATGTTGACCAGCCGCACGCGCTCGTTGAGCCCATGGTTGAACCGTTCGTCGCGGCGCGTGAACACCGGGCTGGCGTTATACGCGGGCACGCCGTTCGCGCGGTAGAACATCGAATCCGATCCGCCCGACGCCTGGTTCGGCAGGACGGCGATGTCCTTGCCCCATGCGGCATGGATCGCCTTTTCCGCGGCCACGACGTAATCGGCGCGCAGTGGCGTCACTGGCGGGGTGATCGATCCGTCGGTGACATCGGTGATCTTGACCACGTCGGACCCGACGACGGATTTCAATTCGGCCATGATCGCTTCGCGGCTGTGGCCGGGGAAAATGCGGCAATTGATATTGGCGCGAGCGCGCTGGGGCAGCGCGTTTTCGGCGTGGCCGCCCGACAGCATTGTCGCGACGCAGGTCGTGCCGGTCTTGCCGACCAGGTCGGGATCGGCGCGCACCAGTTTCAGCGGCCCGGCGTCCATCGGGTTGGCGGCAAAGGCGCGCATTGCGGCGGCTTTGGCGGGATCTTCCTCGAACTGCGCGGCGCGTTCGAACCAGGCTTTGGTCAGTTCGTTCTGTTCGGGCGGGAACTGGTACGCGCCGACTTTGACCAGCGCTGCTGCCAGTTGCACGATCGCATTGTCGGGGCGCGGTTCGGAGCTGTGGCCGCCGGGATTGGTCACTTCGAGCTGGTAATCGGCATAGGCTTTCTCGTTGCCGTCATACAGCCAGAACAGCGGCTTGTCGGTGCCATCCGCAAACGTGCCGCCGCCGCCGTCGGCGTTGATCACCAGATCGGCGTCTTTCAGTTCGTTGGCCAGCGCGACGCTCGTCGCCATCACGGTTTCTTCGTCGCCTGAAAATGCGAGCACGATACCGCGGCGCGGTTTGTAGCCATGCGCGCGCAAGTCGATCATCGCCGAAACCATCAGCGCGCCGTCGAATTTCATGTCGGTCGCGCCGCGGCCGTACAACACGCCGTCCTCGACCACCGGGCCGAACGGATCGCGCACCCAGTCGGCGCGCTTGGCCTCGACCACGTCCATATGGCCCGACAGCACCAGCGGCTTCAGCTTCGCATCGCCGCCCGCCCATTTTGCCACCAGCGTCGCGGTTTCACCGCGCTTGGTCACCACGACATCGGCTGGCGCCCAGCCGTTCGCGATCAAGTGATCGCGGATCAGCGCGGCCACTTCGGGCGTACGGTTCGCTTCGCCGCGCACCGAACGGATCGCGATTTCGCGCTGCGCAAGATCGAGCGCCTGCGCCGCCTCTGCCGCCGTCGGTACGGGCGCCGCATGGGCAAGCGCCGGCATCAAGGCGGCAAGCGCAAGCATGCTCGTGGTCAGGTGGCGCAGGGCTGTCGTTGTCATGGTGATCTCCTATGGCGGGTTAGCTGCCGCCTGCGCAGCGCGATGGCAACTGTGTTTGTGCGCGAAGTGACTACTGAGGCACCGCTGCGCATGACGCAGTGCGGTTTGGTCGACCGGCGCTGATAGGTGTTTGTATCGCCCGGGCGCTGTCAGGTGCAGTTTTAGCGATTACGCACCCATTTATGCATACGTGTGAAATGGTTGATTTTTGGCAATATTGTGCGGAATTTCGGAAAATAAGCGGCGCGTTGATCTTTGCGTGAAATTGAACAGATGCGTTTTATGCACTTACTCGTGCTTGTTTCGCACTTGCGTGAACAGGGCACCTGACGCATACGGAAATCGCCTTTCAGGCATCCTCTCCCAAACTTTTCAGGGCCGCCCGTTTTCGAGCGGCTCTTTTTTTGTCTGCGCTTCGCGTGGCCGGGCTGCGGACAAGCAAACGGCCCTTCCCCAGGGTTGGGAAAAGGCCGTCCACCAAATCCAAACTCCTCGTCATCCCGGACTTGATCCGGGATCCCACTTCCTTTGGCGCTACGATTGCGCCCAAATGAAGTGAAGCCCCGGATCAAGTCCGGGGCGACGATGTAACTCAGGCGGCCGAAGCGCGCTGATGCAGGCGGGTGATCGCGTCGATCGACGAGAGCAGCGCGCCTTCCTGCCAGCAGCCGTAGTACGAGCAATGTTCGCCGGCGAGCACGATACGGCCCTCCATCGACACCAGGTCCTGGTAATGCGTTTCACGGCTTTCCTCGGTCCAGGTTGCGCAACAACCCAGGATCCACGGCATGCGGCTCCATGCCAGCGACGTACCCGACCGGAATTCGGCCTTGTATTCCGCCGGATGGAACACCGAACCCTGATCGAGCGCGGCCTGGATGCGCTTTTCATGCGTCATGCCAGCCAGGCGATAGGCGCCGATGCCGAACGGATACGCACCCAGGATAACCGCCGGGCCATCGCCGAACCAGTTGCCGGTGGGATAGGAAATCAGGCTGATATCCTGGTCGGTGAACGAATGCCCGCCGTAGATGGCATAATCGGTTTCCCAGAAGCGGCGCTTCATTTCGAGCCCGATCTTGACCGAATTGCCATATGGCAAGGCGCGGATCGCGGCCTTCTTCTTGTCCGACACCTGGATTTCGAGCTGGCCCAGCACTGTCGCGGGGATCGTGCACACCAGCCAGTCGGCCTTGCTTTCACCTTTGGTGCCGGTCTTCGCGTCGGTCCAGTCGACCGTCACGCCATGATCGTCCTGCGCGATCTTGGTCACGCGCGTGTTCAACCGCACCATGCTGCCGACTTTGCCGGCGAACGCCTTGCCGATATGGTCCATGCCGCCCTTGGGCTGGAACATCGTCGTCTGCATGACTTCTTCGGTGTAAAACCCGATCTGCTGCCACACTTTGGTCGACAGCGTGTCCGACAGCGAACCGACTTCGTTGGGGATCGGCGCGCCGTTCACGCCGCCGCCCGGAGCCCGTTCCCAGCCGCGCTGGTCGCCGACTTTCATGCCCTTGGTATAGGCCATGTTCTTGTCGAGAACGCCCCATTCCTTCATCGCTTCGAGCAGCTTGGCCTTGTCCTCGGCAGTCACGGTCTTGTCGAGCGCGCCCGCATTCAGCGACTTGGCCAGCAATTCGCCGACATGGCCTTTATAATCGACATAGAGGTCGCGGTACGGCTGCGGCTTGCCACCATACGCGTCCTTGTGATGGACGAGCGCGTTGTGATTCATCTGCGCGAAATGCTCGAGCTCGACGCCGAATTCCTTGCAGTAATGCAGCACCGTGCGATGATGATACGGCAGGCGCCAAGGGCCCGGGTTCAAGTAGTTGCCCGGTGCAAATCCGACCGTCTGCGGCGCCGAACCCAGTTCGTTGACCGTGTCCCCGCCGCGCAGGGTCATGTTGCGACCGCCGGTGCGATCCTGGAATTCCAGGATCTGCACTTTGTATCCGGCCTTCGTCAATTCATACGCAGCCAGCATCCCGGCCAGACCCGAACCCAGCACCAGCACCGACGCGCCCGGCTTTGCCCCGGTCAGCTTTGGCGGTCCGGTAAACTGGCTGTCGGCCGCATGGCCCAGCACGGTCATCGCCTGATACAGCGCAGCCGCACCGCCGGCCTTGCCGACCATCGTCAGCAACTGGCGGCGGGTCGGCGGTGAAAACATCGAATCAGACGCTGGCTGATCGGTCATGGCGCATCCTTGTTGGTGAGCAGATTTGATAAAACTTCGAAAAACTCAATGGCCGCAAGTGTTGCACTCGGGCACCGGGGGATTGGCCGAACCGACCCGGTCAATATCCGCCACCGTCACCGGATCATGATAATCGTTGAAATGGCCACGCACATACGTGATCACCGCCGCGATCTGCGGCTTGGTCAACATATCGGTAAACCATGGCATCCCACCCCGGCCCTTCAGCAGCAGGATGATCGGATAATCCTTGTTCGCCAGGTTCTTGTTGCCCGCCAGCGCCGGCACTTTCGCGCCCGGCTCGCCGCCACCCTTGGCATCGGCCATGTGACACGCGGCACAGATCTGCTCGAAAATTTCCTTGCCGCTGTCGGTGTCTTCACCCTTGGCCGCCGTCGGCCCCCCGCGATCCTGCGCAAACCCGGGATCAGCCAGCGTCGCGCTCGCCAGCAAAGTCGCCGCAGACAGGGCAACTAGCCCAAGCTTATGTTTTTTAATCATTCTACCAAGACTCTGTGCTGTATAGACCAGGCGATCTGGCCTCCCCCACGATTGAATGCCCCCCGGCTCAGACTGTCAAGCATCCCGAAGGCCTAAAACAGTCCTGCACGCAACGGCCCTGCGGCGACAACACGCGCTTGCCCATACGCCATTTCGCGTAATAGCTCAGGCGTCCGAATGTGCTCTGCCCAGCGACGATGGCGCCAGCAGGCGTAATCATCGGGGCGGCGAACCAGGCAGGATAGTAATCCCGACGCTCGCGCGTATGGTGCGGCCACCCCGGGGCAAAACCAAAGGAACAACCATGTCTGCAACACCCTTCATCAAAGCCGCACTCGGCGCCGCCATCGGCCTGGCCCTGCTGCCCGCAGCCCCCGCCATGGCCCAGGTCATGAAATACGAAAGCAGCCCGACTGCGCGCATTCTCGATGGCGCCGAAGTCAAAGCCGGCACCGACCTGTTCTTCCTCTCCGGCCAGCTCGCCTCGCCCATCGATCCCAAAAAAGGCTTCATGGACGTCAAATCGGTCGATGACCTGGGCGACACCAAGACCCAGACCATCAGCGCCCTGAGCAAAATCAAAGCCCTGCTGGAAAGCAAAGGCTACACGATGGCCGACCTGGTCAAATTGACCCTGTTCGTCGCCGCCGACCCGAAAACCGGCAAAATGGATTTCGCCGGCGCGAACGCGGGATTCATGGAATTCTTCCGCACCCCGGGTAACCCGTCGACCGTCGCGCGCTCGGCGTTCCAGGTTGCTGCTCTGGCTGGGCCGTACTTCCTGATCGAAATCGAAGCGACTGCTGCGAAGAAGAAGTGATGTGATTGGGCCCGGGTTTGCTTTGTGCGGCCCGGGCTTTTTTAAGGGCCTCTGGCGGCAAAGGGCAATTGCGCATAAGCGCTAACATAGCCTATTTCGTCGTCCCGGACTTGATCCGGGACCCCACTTTCTTTGCTTGGGCGCCTTCAATTGGGGCCGTGTAAAAATAAAGGCAGTGGGGTCCCGGATCAAGTCCGGGACGACGATAATGAGAGGTCATTACGCGGGCTGAGGCCCTTCAAACCTCAGTCGACCGAATCGCAATAGCCGCAGCAGCCGCACGCGTTTCTACACCCAGCTTCTCGTAAATCCGCTCCAGGTGCTTCTGCACCGTACGCGGGCTGATCTCCAGCACGTCGCTGATGTCGGCGTTCGATTTGCCGTAGCTGATCCACAACAGCACTTCGGCTTCGCGTTCGGTCAGGTTCAGGCGGCCCTGGAGGCGGATCGCGTCGCCGGCGGGGTCGACCTGGTTCAGGCGGATCAGGACTTCGTTGTCGCGGTATTGGGCGATGAGGACGAATTCGAGGGCGAGTTCTTCGCCGTTCTGGCCGAAGTCGATGCGCAGGGAGGAGCCTGGGGTTTCGCGGCGCTGGAGCAGGCGTTCGATGGCCTGGCGGACCTGGAGCGGGAGGCGGCCGAGTTCGCGGTTCCAGCCGGGTTCGAGGCGGGCGATGGCGCGTTCGGCCAGGGGCGTGCACCACAGGAATTGGCCGCCGAGGTCGGTGGAGAGCATCATGCGGCCGGTGGCGTCGAGGCCGACGGTGCTGGCCTGGACGACGCGGGCGTGGCCCATGTGGACGCGGACGCGGGCGAGCAGTTCGTGGACGTTGACGGGTTTGCGCACGTAGTCGACGCCGCCGACTTCGAAGCCCTCGATGACGTGTTCGCTTTCCGTCAGGCCGGTCATGAAGATTACGGGGACGTGGCGGCTGGCGGGGTTGGCCTTGATGCGCACGGTGGCTTCGAAGCCGTCCATGCCGGGCATGACCGCGTCCATCAGCACAAGATCGGGCACGATATGCGCGATCAGGTCGAGCGCGCCCTGCCCTGACGTTGCGACGAGCACGGTGATGCCGCTGGCTTCGAGGGTGTCGGTCAGCATGCGCAACGATTCCGGCTGGTCATCGACCACCAGGACCGTGTCGCGATGTGACGAGGCTTCATTCATCGGTTTGATTCCAAAGGTGTTGTTTTCATTCAGGCTTTTTCCAGCAAGCGGGCAAGCCCTGACAGATCGAATCGATCGAGACAGTCGTACAATTTTGGCACAAGCGCGTAGTCCTTGCCGGTCACGGCTTCGATTGCGCGAATTTCGCTCTCTATACCACGGATGTGCCCGATACGAACCCGTTCGCGCAGGCGGTCGAGATGTTCGCGCGCGGCATCGGGGACGACGAAGTCATCGGCGGGTGTGGTGCTGGCCGGTTTGGCGTCGGATTCGGGCTGGGGCGCGAACGTCCAGGTGAGGCCGAGCAGTTCGCCGATGGTGTCGACCATGGTGTCGATTTCGACGGGTTTGACCAGGAAGCGGTCGTGGGCGTCGTCGGTGGTCGGGTCGCCGGAGCCGTGGCGTTCGTGGGCATTGGCCGACAGCATGACGATGCGCATGTCGTTGCCGCCGAGTTTGCGCAGGGCGGTGGCGGTTTGCCAGCCCGACCAGCCGGGCATGGCGACATCGAGCAGCGCGAGATCGAAGCGTTGCGCGCGCGCCATCGCCAGCGCGGTTTCGCCATCGGCCGCGGCGACGACATCGAAATTGAGATCGCCGAGCACCTGGCGCACGAACGCGAGCTGGCGCGGATCGTCGTCGGCGGCAAGGATCGAGCGGCGCGGGCCGAGATAGCCGGTGGCGATGCGCCGTGCGGCGCCGATGTCTTCGCCCGGGCCATCGCGATGGCCGACGACCTGGCCCAGCATGACGCGCACGCGGAACACCGAGCCTTTGCCGGGCACGCTTTCCAGGTCGAGTTCGCCGCCCAGGATATGGATGATCGCGCGGGTGATCGGCAGGCCCAGGCCGATGCCGCCGGCGCGGCCGCCTTCGACGCCGCGATCGAACGGGGCAAAGATTGCTTCGTGCGATTCGGGGGCGATGCCGGGGCCGGTATCGCGCACTTCGAATGTGGCGATCTGCGCCGAATAACGGACTTTCAGCACGACTTCGCCGGCTTGCGTGTATTTGATCGCGTTGGAAATCAGGTTGATCAGCGCCTGGCGCAGGCGTTTCTGGTCGGCGCGGACGTAGTCGGGCAGTTGGCCGACGACTTCGGTGCGAAATACCAGGCCCTTGGCTTCGGCGGCGGGGCGGAACATACGGCCGACCTGGTCGATGAACGCGGGCAGGCGCACGGTGTCGGTCGACACGCGCAGCACGCCGTTTTCGACGAGCGAGATATCGAGCAGGCCTTCGACGAGGTCGTTCAGGTGTTCGGCGCTGCGGCGGATGACGCGTGCTGCCTCGATCGTATCGATCGCGGTGCCGCGTTCGAGCAATTGCGCATAGCCGTAGATGGCATTGAGCGGCGAGCGGATCTCGTGGCTGACGTTGGCGAGATAGCGGCTTTTGGCGGCATTGGCGGCTTCGGCCGCGTCGCGTTCGCGCTGCATCGTGCCCAGCTCGGACAGGTTTTGCTGCGCTTGCGGCTTCGCAGATGCAGCGCCGGGCGACGCTGGCGCATTGCCAACTGGAATCACAGCCGCGACGGATGGCGCGGGAACCACCGCATTGGTTAACGTGGTATCGTGCGCGCGCCGTTTGCGCGCGCCGGCGAACGAAAGCACCAGCCCCGCCAGCACTGCGCCCGACACGGCGGTAAGACCTTCGCGCGCACGGCTCATCGCCGGTTTGCCTGGGGCAACCGGGGCGCGGATATCAGATGCGGTGTGGGACTATGGCGCTGAGCCTGTCGCCCCGTTGCGGCATGCGCCATCTCGTCTTTGCGTGACCCCGTACACATCCGGGCGTGCGAGCCCGGTTAAAGCCCGGAATGTGTGCACTGCAAAAGACGCGGCTACAAGCCAAAACGATCAATCGGCCCCCGCTTCCCGACACAAGCGCCGCGCAAATCGGCAGCATTGCGCCAGGATGCCCCGGCAAGCGCCCGCGGCAAAGCGGGTGGACTGCCGGGTGCGCAGGGCTTCAGATCAGGTCGTCTTTCTGCAGGCGCTGCAGCAGGCGGATGGCGACCGAATGCCGGATTGCCCTGCCTTCACGCAGTTTTACCCAAGTATTCAGCCCGATTCCGAAGTGATTCTGGATCACTTCCGGCTTCTGGCAATGGATAATCGAGCGCATCTTGTCGATGACATCTGCCTCGAGATAAGTGAGTTTTTGAACGCGCATCTGGGCCCCCGTCTGGATTGGCGCCTCGATCAGCCTGATCGGCCCTCATCGAATTGCATATCGATAACGTCGAATTTAAGTTAACGTTGCGATGCCAGATTATGCCGCATTGCGTCATAGCCCATACGCATTTTGGCCCATGGCCAAATGGATCCATAACGCCTTATCAAGCGGCGTTTAATCGCTCCTCAGAGGCACTTGCCTGCTCAGGCGGCTCTCGCCGCTGACGAGTTGATGCGCAAACAGGCAACACCGCCAGCACTTCGCGACCCAATGCCCGGGGTGACTTGCATCACAGATATCGATAGGGACGGCGGGGTCTGCACAAAGGGGTGTGCGACCAATCGGCGCGGCTGAGCTGTGCCGGATATCAGGGATCCAGAACCAGAATGGCCGTATTCCTGCTACTTGCCGCGGCGCCTGCCGTACTTGCCGCGTCTTTGCCCGATGCTTCGCAACCGCAACCTGATGCCGCGCCCGATACGAGCAGCAGCTCGTCGATTGTCGTGACCGGCCGGGCGCTGGGCGATCTGCCGGCGAGTTCGGCTTACCAGGTTTCCACGATCGACGCGGCGCGAATCGGTCAGGTTCCTTCAGGCCGACTAGAGGACGCGCTGGCCGATGTTGCCGGGCTGCAACTGTTTCGCCGGTCGGACAGCCGCTCGGCCAATCCGTCAGCCGATGGCTTTACCTTGCGGGCGCTCGGCGGCAATGCCGCCAGCCGTACGCTGGTGCTGCTCGATGGCGTGCCACAGGCCGATCCGTTCTTTGGCTCGATCCCGCTGACCGCGATCAACACGCAGCAGATCGCCGACATCCGCGTGATCCACGGCGGAGGCAGCGGCGCATTCGGATCGGGCGGCGTGGCCGGCACGATCGACATGACCAGCGCCGGCGCCAACGACCGCAACCTGGTGACCGGCCAGGCGCTCGTCGACGATCGCGGCGACACCGACGTTTCGGCGGGCATTGCGCCCAAATTGGGCAACGGGTTTGCCGTCCTGGCGGGCCAGTGGGATCGCGGCCCCGGGTTCTGGACCACGCCTGTCAACCAGCGCGTGGCCGCAAGTGCCAAGGCCCGCTACGAAAGCTGGTCGCTGGCGCTGCGTACGGTGACCCAGGTTACGCCCGATATCGAATTGCAGGGCCGGATCGCGGCGTTTGGCGATGCCCAGACGTTGCGGTTCAAGGGCGCGCTGACCGGGATGAGCGGCGAAGACACGTCGTTGCGTTTGGTCGGGCGCGGGCCGTGGCAGTTCGAGGCGCTGGCGTATGGCCAATTGCGCAATTTCAACAGCCTGACCCTCAGCTCGACGACATACCTGCCCGTCGACAACCAGCGCGACACACCATCGAGCGGCGTCGGCGGCAAGATCGAAATCCGCCCCCCGCTCGGCACCGCGCATGCCCTGCGGCTCGGCGCCGACTGGCGCGAAGTCACCGGCTACGAAGACGAAGACCTATACACCAAAGGCGTGATCAGCAGCCACCGCAGCGAAGGCGGCACCAACGACGACCTCGGGCTCTACGGCGAAGAGGCGTGGACCGTAAGCGTGCTGCAACTGACCGCAGGCGCCCGCGCCGATCACTGGGCCAACCGCGATGGTTATAATCAGACGGAAAACCTGGCCTATGCCCCGCTGACCCACACCGCCTATCCCGAGCGCTCGGGCTGGACCGGCTCATTCCGCGGCGGCGCGCTGCTGCATGCCGTATCCACGCTCGACCTGCGCGCATCCGCCTATTCCGGCATGCGCCAGCCGACCCTGAACGAGTTGTACCGCAGCTTCACCGTGTTCCCCGTCACCACGCTCGCCAACCCCAATCTCGTCAACGAACAATTGCGCGGATACGAAGGCGGCGTAGACTGGCGCCCGGTCAAAGCCGTCGCGCTGCACCTGACCGGCTTCGACAACAAGGTCGACAACGCGATCGCCAATATCACGATCAACGCCACCATCCAGCTCCGCCAGAATGTCCCGGCAATCCACTCGCACGGCCTGGAAGCAGCAGCCGACGCACATGTCGGCACATTCGCCCTCGCCGGATCCCTCGCCTGGACAATCGCGCGAATGGAAGCACCAGGCCAGAACTACGACGGCCTGCGCCCACCCCAAACCCCGCGCCTGTCCGCCAGCGCCAACGCAACCTGGACCCCGCATGCCGGTTATGTCCTGGGCGCCACGGTGCGCTACGTCGGCGTCGAATTCGAAGACAGCCTGTCAACGGCGCCCCTGCCCGCCGCAACCACGATCGGCGCGTTTGCATCGATGCCTCTGCGCGGTCCGTTCAGCCTCGTGCTGCGCGGCGAAAACCTGGCGAATGTGACGGTCATCACGCGCAATTCGGGCGGGACTATGGATATCGGCGCGCCTCGTACGGTTTGGGCGGGAGTGCGTGTTGGGCTTTAAAAAAGGGCCTCCGGCGGCCTAGGGCCATTGCCCTAGGAACCCGTTACTGTCTTGAACTGTATGCCGCCCGAGCGTTTGCGTCCCGCCGCAAAGCGGCTGAAATGGCTGCCGCTTTGCGGCGGGACGCAAACGTGGAAACAGCGCACAGTGCAAGACGGTAACGGGATCCAAGGGCCCCCGGCCCTTGGCCGCCGGAGGCCCTTAAACGCAACCACCCATACCTATGCAGTCTTGCGAACGATTGCGGGGATGTTAGCACGCCCGCGCGACATCGGTATTTATTTGCCTGCCCATCACTTGATCGCTTGGATGCCTGCGCAAGCTGGCCTAACCATACAGCGGGAAAAGGAATACCCGTTTGCGCAGGGTGCGATCGTACAAGATCGTCATCGATTGTGCTTACGGGTTGCCGGACGGGCTTGAGCTACCACAGCCCAGGAGCCTCGTTGCATGAGCCTTGACGTCCCGCTGAGCCCCGGCTCCAAAGCCGCCGTAATCGACGTCCATATCATCGATGTTTTGCGCCATCGCGTCGGCAAGGACGAGCGCGCAGCAAAACCGCATGACTGGTACACCGCGACCGTTTTGACATTGCGTGATGCGATCATCGACGTGTGGATGGAATCGACGCGCGACACATATGACAACGCGGGCAAGCGGGTTTATTACCTCAGCCTGGAATTCCTGATCGGGCGTTTGCTGCGCGATGCGCTGTCCAACATGGGCCTGACGCGCGAGATGGAACTGGCGCTGCGCGAGCATGGTTTCGACCTGGCCGAGCTCGAAGAGATGGAGCCCGATGCTGCGCTTGGCAATGGCGGGCTTGGGCGGTTGGCCGCGTGTTTCATGGAGAGCCTCGCGAGCCTCGATATCCCTGCTTATGGCTATGGCATCCGGTACAAGAACGGCATGTTCCGTCAGCGGATCGACGATGGCTGGCAGGTCGAATTGCCCGAGACGTGGCTGAGCCATGGCAACCCCTGGGAATTCCCGCGCCGTGAAAGCGCGTATCGGATCGGTTTTGGCGGCGAAGTCGTCGATCGCGGGGATGCGGTCGAATGGATCCCGGCCGAGCAGATCGAGGCCACGGCTTATGACACGCCGGTTGTTGGCTGGCGCGGCAAGCGCGTCAACACGCTGCGTCTGTGGACGGCGCGCGCGCTCGATCCGATCAAGCTCGATAAATTCAACGCCGGCGACCATGTTGGCGCGCTGGTCGATGAAGCCGAAGCCGATGCGCTGGTGCGCGTGCTTTACCCAGCCGACAACACACCGTCCGGGCTGGAACTGCGGCTGCGGCAGGAGTTTTTCTTCACGTCGGCCTCGATCCAGGACATCGTGCGGCGCCATGTGCAGTATCATGGCGATGTGCGGACTTTGCCCGACAAGGCTGCGATCCAGTTGAACGACACGCATCCTTCGGTCGCGGTTGCCGAACTGATGCGTTTGCTCGTCGATATTCACGGGATGGAGTTCAACGAAGCCTGGGAAGTGACCAAGGCGACGATCGGCTATACCAACCACACCCTGCTGCCCGAAGCGCTGGAATCGTGGCAATTGCCGCTGTTCGAGCGCCTGCTGCCGCGGCACATGCAGATCATCTATGCGATCAACAGCCGCGTGCTGCGTGAGGCGCGGCGCGCGGGGATGACCGACGCGCAGATTTCGGCGATCAGCCTGGTCGACGAACATGGCGAGCGCCGCGTGCGCATGGCCAACCTGGCGTTCGTCGGCGCGCACAGCATCAACGGTGTTGCCGCGCTGCACACCGAACTGATGAAGACCACGGTGTTTGCCGATCTGCATGCGCTGTATCCGACGCGGATCAACAACAAGACCAATGGCGTGACGCCGCGCCGCTGGCTGTTGAAATGCAACCCGGGCCTGGTTTCGGTAATCAAGGACGCGATCGGCGACGGGTTTCTCGACGATACGACGAAACTGGCCGAACTCAATGCGCTGGCCGACGATGCGGCGCTGGGCGAGCGTATTGCCGAAGTCAAACGGTCGAACAAGGTGGCGCTCGCGACGCATCTGAAGACGCTGACCGGGGTGCGGATCGATCCCGATGCGCTGTTCGATGTGCAGATCAAGCGCATCCACGAATACAAGCGGCAATTGCTCAACCTGATCGAGACGGTCGCGCTGTATGACCAGATCCGCAGCCATCCGGAGCGCGACTGGGTGCCGCGCGTCAAGATCTTCGGCGGCAAGGCGGCGCCGAGCTATCACAACGCCAAATTGATCATCAAACTGGCCAATGACATCGCGCGGCGGATCAATTCCGACCCCTCGGTAGGCGGATTGCTCAAAGTCGTGTTCGTGCCCAATTACAACGTGTCGCTGGCCGAGAAAATCATTCCTGCGGCCGATCTGTCCGAACAGATTTCGACCGCCGGGATGGAGGCATCGGGCACGGGCAACATGAAATTCGCGCTCAATGGCGCGTTGACGATCGGCACGCTCGATGGCGCGAATATCGAAATCAAGGACCATGTCGGCGATGCCAATATCGCGATCTTCGGGCTGACCGCGGACGAAGTCGCGCACAAGCGCGCCACCGGCTACAATCCGCGCGCGATCATCGAGGCCTCGCCCGAGCTGTGCCAGGCGATCACGGCCATCCGCAGCGGGGTGTTCAGCCCCGACGATCCCAACCGGTATGTCGGGCTGATGGACGGGCTGTATGACAGCGACTGGTTCATGGTCGCGGCCGATTTCGACGGGTACCACGCGGCGCAGCGGGCAATCGATTCCCGCTTTGAAGATCAACCTGGCTGGCGCGCAAGTTGCATACGGAACATTGCGAACGTCGGATGGTTTTCATCGGATCGGACCATTCGCGAATATGCCAAGGATATCTGGGGTGTGTGATAGTTTCTTCATTGCGCACAACAGACCAGCATAAGCTGGATGGGAGAGGACCGTACCACAATGAAGCCCCCGGCGACCGCTATCGCGGCTTTGCTCGACGGCACGCATGCCGATCCGTTTTCACTGCTCGGCGTGTTGGCAGGTCCCGGGGGCAGTTTTGCCCGCGCAGTGCTGCCCGGCGCGCGCCAGGTTCGGGCGTTCAGCCTGGCCGGGGTTGAGCTCGGCACGCTGGAACTGGTCGACGATCGCGGACTGTTCGAGGGCAAGCTGACCGGCCCGCGCCAGCCGGTGCGCTATCATTGTTCGGACGGGGTGCACGAATGGCAGGTGACCGATCCGTTTTCGTTTGGCCCGGTGCTGGGGCCGACCGATGATTTCCTGATCGGTGAAGGCACGCATTTCCGCCTGTTCGACAAGATGGGCGCGCATGTCATCGACCATGAAGGCGCCACCGGCGTGCATTTCGCGGTCTGGGCGCCCAATGCCAGCCTGGTCGCGGTCGTGGGCGATTTCAACGATTGGGACGGGCGGCGTCATCCGATGCGGCGGCGCGCGGACACCGGGATCTGGGAAATCTTCATCCCCGATATCGCCTATGGCCGCGCGTATAAATTCCGCGTGACCGGGCCCGATGGCACGGTGCAACCGCTCAAGGCCGATCCTTACGCGTTCTTTTCCGAATTGCGCCCGGCGACCGCGTCGATCGTGGCCGCGCCGGGCAAACCCACCTGGGGCGATGCCGGGCACCGCGCGCATTGGGCGAAGAGCGATGCGCGGCGCCAGCCGATTTCGATCTACGAAGTTCATCCCGGTTCGTGGCGCCATGCGCAGGGCCGCCAGGGTGGCGATACGGTGTTTCCGACCTGGGACGAGCTGGCGGATCAGTTGATCGCGTATGTCGTCGATATGGGCTTTACCCATATCGAATTTTTGCCGGTCAGTGAACATCCGTATGATCCCAGTTGGGGCTATCAGACGACCGGGCTTTATGCGCCGTCGGCGCGATTTGGCGGGCCCGAGGGGTTTGCGCGGTTTGTCGATGGGGCGCACCGGGCCGGGATCGGCGTGCTGATCGACTGGGTGCCGGCGCATTTTCCGACCGATGCGCATGGGCTGGCGCATTTCGATGGCACCGCGCTGTATGAACATGCCGATCCGCGCCAGGGGTTTCACCCCGACTGGAACACCGCGATCTACAATTTCGGGCGGCGCGAAGTCGAAGCGTTTTTGATCAACAACGCGCTGTTCTGGGCCGAGAAATACCATGTCGACGGGTTGCGCGTCGATGCCGTCGCGTCGATGCTGTACCGCGATTATTCGCGCGAAGCGGGCGAATGGGTGCCCAATGACCAGGGCGGGCGCGAAAACTGGGAAGCGGTCCATTTCCTGCAGGGGATGAACCGCGCGATCTATGGCGGCCACGCCGGCGTGATGACGATCGCGGAGGAAAGCACCTCGTGGCCGGGCGTGTGCATGCCGGTGCATGAAGGCGGGCCCAATGGCACGGCGCTGGGCTTCGGGTTCAAATGGAACATGGGTTTCATGAACGACACGCTGCAATACATGGCGCGCGAACCGATCCACCGGCAGCATCACCACCAGGAAATCACGTTCGGGCTGGTCTATGCGTTTTCGGAGAATTTCGTCCTGCCGCTCAGCCACGACGAAGTGGTCCATGGCAAAGGGTCGCTGATCAACAAGATGAGCGGCGACGAATGGCAGAAATTCGCCAATCTGCGCGCGTATTACGGGTTGATGTGGGGTTACCCGGGCAAGAAGCTGTTGTTCATGGGACAGGAATTTGCGCAAGGCCGCGAATGGAGCGAAGCGCGCGAGCTCGATTGGGACCTGCTCCACCATGCGCCGCACTGGGGCATGCGGGCGTGGGTGCGCGACCTGAACCATGCCTATCGCCGCCTGCCCGCGCTGCATGCGCGCGACTGCGAGGGCGACGGGTTCGAATGGCTGGTCGTCGATGACGCGGCCGCCTCGGTCTTTGCCTGGTTGCGCAAGGCGCCCGGCGAAAACCCGGTCGCGGTCGTCAGCAATTTTACCCCCGCGGTGCACTGGCACTATCGCCTGCCGCTGCCGCACGACGGCGTGTGGCGCGAAGTGCTGAACAGCGATGCCGCAATCTACGGCGGATCGGGCCAGGGCAACCAGGGCTCGATCGAGGCCAGCGACGGGGCGGCGATGGTGATCTTGCCACCGCTGGCGACAATTATGTTCGAATACATTGGGAGGACAAAAGGATGAGGGACCCAAGCGCAGGACAGCCTTTGGCGCGCGATGCCATGGCCTATGTGCTTGCCGGCGGACGCGGCAGCCGGCTGAAGGAACTGACCGATAACCGCGCCAAGCCCGCGGTCTATTTCGGCGGTGTCAGCCGGATCATCGATTTTGCGCTGTCCAATGCGCTCAATTCCGGGATCCGCCGGATCGGCGTGGCGACGCAGTACAAGGCGCATTCGCTGATCCGCCACATGAACCGCGCGTGGAATTTCATGCGGCCCGAACGCAACGAAAGCTTCGACATCCTGCCCGCGTCGCAGCGCATTTCCGAAATGCTGTGGTACGAGGGCACGGCCGATGCGGTGTTCCAGAACATCGACATCATCGAAAGCCATGCGCCGAAATACATGGTCATTCTGGCCGGCGATCACATCTACAAGATGGATTACGAATTGATGCTGCAGCAGCACGTCAATTCGGGCGCCGATGTCACAATCGGCTGCCTTGTCGTGCCCAAGCACGAGGCCACCGGGTTTGGCGTAATGGCGGTCGACACCGAAAACAATGTCACCGCGTTCGTGGAAAAACCGGCCGATCCGCCGACGATCCCCGGCGATGACGCGCACAGCCTGGCATCGATGGGCATTTATGTGTTCGACACGAAGTTCCTGTTCGAAGAGTTGAAGCGCGACGCCACGACCGCGGGATCGAGCCGCGATTTCGGCAGCGACATCATCCCCTATATCGTCAAGCACGGCAAAGCGGTCGCGCACCGGTTTACCGACAGTTGCGTGCGCGCGAGCGACCAGACCAGCGAATACTGGCGCGATGTCGGCACGATCGACGCGTATTTCGATGCCAATCTCGATCTGACAGACACCGTGCCGCAGCTCAACATGTACGACCGCAACTGGCCGATCTGGACCGACCAGATCGTCGCGGCGCCTGCCAAATTCGTCCATGATGCCGATGGCCGGCGCGGCATGGCGATTTCGTCGCTGATCAGCCAGGACTGCATCGTGTCGGGCGCGCTCGCGCGGCGATCGATGCTGTTTACCGGGGTGAAGATGGGATCGTGGTCGCATGTCGAAGAGGCGGTGATCCTGCCTTATTGCAACATCGGCCGAAATGCCCGCCTGCGCCGCGTGATCATCGATTCGGGCGTGCGCATTCCCGAAGGGCTCGTGGTCGGTGAAGATCCCGAACTCGACGCCCGCCGTTTCCGCCGCACCGACAGCGGCGTGTGCCTGATCACCAAACCCATGATCGAACAGCTCCGCTCCTGAATCCTCCCCGTTCCGGGGAGGGGGACCGCCTGAAAGGTGGTGGAGGGGCCTCGCCTCATGGCGCAACGAATGCGATGTAATACCCGACGACCTCGATAACGATCACCCAGCCGCCCGGCCCCTCCACCCCGCTTCGCGCGGTCCCCCTCCCCCGAAGGGGGAGGATTTAGAAGAACGCTTATGACTATCCGTGTGTTGTCGATCGCTTCCGAAGCGGTGCCCTTGATCAAGACCGGCGGCTTGGCCGATGTCGTCGGCGCCTTGCCGGCGGCGGTCGCCGAGCATGGCGTGGCGATGACCACGCTGGTGCCGGGCTATCCCGCGGTGATGGCCGCGCTGGGCAAGACCAAGGCGATCCACACCTGGCCCGCATTGCTGGGCGAACCGGCGCGGCTGGTTTCGGGCACGATCAACGACCATCCGCTGCTGGTGCTCGATGCGCCGACCTTGTTTCGGCGCGATGGCGGCCCCTATGGCGATGCCGGCGGGCGCGACTGGGCAGACAATGGATTACGCTTTGCCGCCTTTGCGCGCGCGGCGGCCGATGTGGCGAGCGGCGGGGTGCGCAAGCTGACGTTCGACATCGCCCATGCGCATGACTGGCAGGCCGCGCTGACGCCTGCGTATCTGAAATTCGCGCCGGTGGGTGAGGCTCCGCCCAGCGTGATGACGATCCACAACATCGCGTTCCAGGGCTATTTTCCGGCCGACCTGTTTCCCCGGCTCGGCCTGCCCGATGCTGCCTGGGCGATCGACGGGGTCGAATATCACGGTGGCGTCGGGTTCCTGAAAGCCGGACTGTCCACCGCCTGGGCGGTGACCACGGTCAGCCCGACGTATGCGCGCGAAATCCGCCAGCGCGATTTCGGCATGGGGCTCGACGGGCTGATCCGCGCGCGCCACGGCCAGGTCCACGGCATCGTCAACGGGATCGACACGCGCGAATGGAATGCCGCGACCGATCCCGCGCTGGCCAGCACGTTTACCACGCGCACCCTCGCCCGCCGCGCGCCCAACAAGTCCGCGCTCGAGGCCGAGTTCGACCTCGAACCCGGTGATGGCCCGCTGTTCGTCGTGATCAGCCGCCTGACCTGGCAAAAGGGCATGGACGTGCTGCTCGAAGTCATCGACCACCTCGTCGGGCTCGGCGGGCGGCTGGCGGTGCTGGGGTCGGGTGACCGCGCGCTGGAGGCCGAGCTGGTCGCCGCGGGCATGCGCCATCCCGGGCGCGTCGGCGTGCGCATCGGCTATGACGAGGCGCTGTCGCACCGGATGCAGGCGGGCGGCGATGCGATCCTGATCCCCAGCCGGTTCGAGCCGTGCGGGCTGACCCAATTGTACGGGCTGGCCTATGGCTGCGTGCCGGTCGTCTCGCGCACCGGCGGGCTGGCTGATACGGTGATCGATGCCAACCTGGCTGCGCTCGCCACGGGCAGCGCCACCGGCGTGCAGTTCAACGCGGTCAATTACGACGCCTTTGCCGAAGCGATCGATCGCACAATCGCGCTGTACCGCGATCGTGCTGCATGGCACCATATCCAGCGGGCGGGCATGAAAAGCGATTTTTCATGGGGCCGCAGCGGCAAGACATATGCCGATCTTTATGCGCAATTGGTGGAGCAACGATGATCAGGACCGTTTCAAGCGCGCCGTTTGCCGGACAGAAACCGGGCACTTCGGGATTGCGCAAGAAAGTGCGCGTGTTTGCGCAGCCGAATTACGCCGAGAATTTCATCCAGGCGGTGTTCGACGTGGTCGAGCGCGCGCCGGGCAGCACTCTGGTGATCGGCGGCGACGGCCGCTATCACAACCGCACGGTGATCCAGGTGGCGATCCGGATCGCGGCGGCCAATGGCTATGCCCGCGTGCTCGTCGGCACCGGCGGCATTGCCTCGACACCCGCCGCCAGCCACATGATCCGCAAATATGGCGCGAGCGGCGGTTTGATCCTGTCGGCCAGCCACAACCCCGGCGGGCCCGACGAAGATTTCGGAATCAAGTACAACATCGCCAACGGGGGTCCCGCGCCCGAGGGCGTGACCGAAGCGATCTACACGCGCACCACGAGCATCGACCGCTGGTTGACCGTGGATGCACCCGATATCGACTTGGACACCGTGGGTGATACCACGGTCGGCGCGATGACCGTCAGCGTGATCGACCCGGTCGCCGACTATGCCGACCTGATGGAGACGCTGTTCGATTTTACCGCAATCCGCGCTGCCAAACTGACGATGGCGTTCGACGCGATGCACGCGGTCACCGGCCCTTATGCAACGGAAATCCTGGAAAACCGGCTCGGGTTCGCGATCGGCACGGTGCGCCATGGCATTCCGATGGAAGATTTCGGCGGGCATCATCCCGATCCCAATCTGGTCCATGCCAAGGAGCTTTACGACACGATGATGGCGCCGCATGCGCCCGATTTCGGCGCGGCATCGGATGGCGATGGCGATCGCAACCTGATCATCGGGCGCCACCGGTTTATCACCCCGTCGGACAGTCTGGCGATGCTTGCCGCAAATGCCCATCTGGCGCCCGGCTATGCCCGTGGCGTGGCCGGGATTGCGCGGTCAATGCCGACGAGCGCGGCGGCCGATCGCGTCGCGGCCGCGCTGGGCGTGCCTGCGTTCGAAACGCCGACCGGCTGGAAATTCTTCGGCAATCTGCTCGATGCGGGCAAGGCGACGATCTGCGGCGAGGAAAGCGCAGGCACCGGGTCCGACCATGTCCGCGAAAAGGACGGGCTATGGGCGGTGCTGCTGTGGCTCAATATTCTGGCGGTGCGCAAGATCAGCGTCGATGCCCTGGCACGCGAACATTGGGCGACATATGGCCGCAACTATTACGCGCGGCACGATTACGAAGCGCTGCCTACGGCTGACGCCGATGCACTAATCGCCGAACTGACTGCCAGCTTGCCCACCCTGCCCGGCACAAAATTTGGTGCGCTGATCGTCGAAACCGCAGACAGTTTCTCCTATCTCGACCCGGTCGACGGATCGACCAGCGCCAACCAGGGTCTGCGCATTCTGTTCGAGGGCGGATCGCGCATCGTGTTCCGCCTGTCGGGCACCGGCACCGAGGGCGCGACTTTGCGCGTCTATCTCGAGCGCTATGAGCCCAGCGACGGCGCGCTCGATCGCGAGACGGGCGACATGCTCGCCGACCTGGTCGCGACGGCGGACAGCCTGGCCGGGATCACCCGCCACACCGGCCGCACCGAACCGAGTGTCATCACATGACCGCGATTTCCAGCCCCGACGTCACCCAGTTCCGCGTGCACAGCCCGCAGGCGGACGGCGTAACCTTGTGCCTGTTCGACGGCAATGCCGAACGGCATGTCGCCATGGCGCGCGATGGCGATGACTGGGCGGTCGCGGTGCCGGGCAATCTGGCGGGCGCAACATATGGCTTTCGCGCCAGTGGCACCTGGTCGCCCGAACACCAATTGTGGTTCGATCCGACCAAATTGCTCGCCGACCCGGGCGCGATCGAATTCGATCGCCCGTTCGTGTTCGATCCGGCGCTGGCGCAACATGGCACCGACACCGCCGCGCTGATGCCGCGCGCGATCGTGCCCGGCGTCATGCCCGAAGTGCCGCACCGGCCGCCGGTGTTCAAGACCGGCGGGCTGATCTACGAAGTCCACGTGCGCAGCTTTACCTGGCTGCATCCCGATATCCCGATCGAACAGCGCGGCACGATCGCCGCGCTCGCGCATCCGGCGATCATCGCGCATCTGCAGAAACTGCGCGTTGCGGCGGTCGAATTGATGCCCATCGTCGCCTGGGTCGATGAACGCCATTTGGGCCCGCTCGGCCTGACCAATGCCTGGGGCTATAATCCGGTCGCGCCGATGGCGCTCGAACCGCGCATCTGCCCTGGCGGTTTGGCCGAACTGGCCAACACCGTCGCCGCGCTGCGCGAGGCCGGGATCGGGGTCATTCTCGACCTGGTGTTCAACCACTCCGGCGAGAGCGACGAGCTCGGGCCCTTGCTGTCGTTTCGCGGCATCGACAACGGGGCCTATGCGCACGATGCGGACGGTACGCTGATCAACGATACCGGCTGCGGCAACACGCTCGATTTCGCCAACGTGGCGTTTCGCACGCTGGTGCTCGACAGCTTGCGCCACTTTGTCCGCCATGCCGGCGTCGACGGGTTCCGCTTCGACCTTGCCCCGGTCATGGCGCGCGGGCCCGACTTCAACCCAAATGCGCCGATCTTTGCCGAAATCGCCGCCGATCGCTGGCTGTCCGACCGCGTGCTTATTGCCGAACCGTGGGATATCGGTCCGGGCGGCTATCAATTGGGCCATTTTCCCGCGCATTGGCTGGAATGGAACGACCGCTGGCGCGACGACGTGCGCAAGTTCTGGCGCGGCGATGCATCCATCGGTGTGCTGGCGACGCGGCTGGCCGGATCTGCCGATGTGTTCGGGCCCTGCGCCGATCGGCCGTGCCGCTCGGTCGCGTTTCTCGCCGCCCATGATGGGTTCACGCTTGCCGACCTGCTCGCCTATGACCAGCGCCACAATATCGCCAATGGCGAAGATGGCCGCGATGGCCAGGGCGAAAACTATAGCTGGAACAACGGCGTCGAAGGGCCGACCGACAACCCCGCCGTGCTCGGCAAACGCGCCGCTTATGCCCGCGCTATGCTCGGCACCTTGTTCGCGTCGGCGGGCACGATCATGCTGACCGCGGGTGACGAATTCGGCCGCAGCCAGAACGGCAACAACAATGCCTATGCGCAGGACAACGCGCTGACCTGGCTCGACTGGACCAATCGCGACACCGAACTGGAAGAACACGTTGCGGTGCTGGCCGCGTGGCGTGCCGCGCATTATCCTGCGGCGGCGTCGTTCCCCGAAGATGGCGCGTGGCTGACGCTCGATGGTCGCGCGATGTCGCCGGGCGACTGGGATGCGCCCGGCGCGGGTGGCTTTGCCTGGCGCGCGCCCAATGGCGCGCGCGTGGCGATCGACCGCACTTCGATCGAGGTGATTACCAGCGCATAAGCGCGGCTTCGGGCGCAAGTGCGGCGGGCAGCGTTGCAGCAACGTCGCGCGCGACCGAATCCGGTGCCAGTTCGCGCAACAGTGTCCGGCCCTGGTCCCAATCGCCCAGGCCCGAGCGCGCGTTGATATGGCCAACTGCGCCCGCATCGACGAACCGCGATCCCCAGCGCTGCGCCATCCGGCGTGCCTGCCCCATGCCGATGAACGGATCGTCACGGCTCGCCACGACGATCGAGGGGAACGGCAGCGCGGAGGGCGGCAAAGGCGCAAACCGGGTCACGCGCCGATCGGCGGGATGTTCCTCGACATCGGGCGGCGCAACCAGCAGCGCGCCGATCACCGGACACCCGCCGGCCTCGCGCAGATGCGTGTTGAACGCCGCCTCGTATTCGGCCCACCACGCGATCACATGGCACCCGAGCGAATGCGCGACGAGCACGACCGGGCGCTCGGCCCGCCCGATCGCCAGCGCCAGCTTGCTGACCCAGGTATTGCGATGCGGATCATCCCACAGGCCCAGGTCGACCCGGCGCGCGCGGGGCACGCTGTGTTCCCACAGCGTCTGCCAATGGCCCGGCCCGCTGTTGTTCAGCCCCGGCACCATGAGGATATCGGGGAGATTTTCATCCGCCGTCGCGAGATCGTCTTGTGTTCGTTCCAGGTTCAGGTTCGCCATGTCACAACCCTTCGAATGAGAACTGCGTCGAGCGACTCGGGACAAGCGCCGACATGGACAAATGGTAACTCAACTTTCGCAGTAGACAATAGTCTAGCGCCGGATTGCCGTGTGCTTGCGCCAAGCTGCGCGGCAAATTTCTTTAGCCTGCGCGGCAATCGCTTGCGCTTCCGGCCGCCCCACCGGATCACATTTTCATTGCAATGTCGGGGCGCTTGCGACAGTCCGGCGACCCGAACGGCCATGACGTGACAGCGACCCAGCCCAACCCTGCCCCGTCCACCGGACGCGATGGAAAAGGCGCCAGCGCGCGGCGCCTGCTCGCGTCGATCCACGACGTCTCGCCGCGGTCGCACAGCGCAGTCGATGCGCTGGCCGACCGGTTGCAGGGCCACCTCGGCGGCGCGAAATTTGCGATGCTGGTCATCCCCGATCATTGGCGCGAGGCCCCGATCGCCGGCAATGCCGCGTTTCATGCGCGGCTGCGCGAATGGGCGGACCAGGGCATCGAAATGTTCCTGCACGGCTGGTGCCATCGCGACGAAACCCCCGCGACCGGCCGGCTGGCGCAGATCAAGGGCCAGCACATGACCGCAGGCGAAGGCGAATTCCTCAGCCTGAGCCAGGTCGAAGCCGCGCGCCGCATGCGCGAAGGCAAGACCCTGCTCGAAGACATCCTGGGCAAGCCGGTCGCAGGGTTTATCGCGCCCGCGTGGCTTTATGGGCCGGGCGCACTGGCCGCGCTCAATGAAGTCGGCTTTGCCCTAGCCGAAGATCACATGGCGGTGTGGGCGCCGGGCCAGGCCGGAACCGAGCGCCGCGTGGTGTCGCGCGGCCCGGTGGTCACCTGGGCCAGCCGCAGCCCCGGGCGCATCCGCTCGTCGCTGGGCTTTGCCGCGCTCGCCCGCCACACGCTACCGGTGCTGCGCGATCTGCGCGTGGCGGTGCATCCCGGCGATGTCACGGTGCCCGCGCTGCTGACATCGATCGATGCGACGCTGGCGCGCTTTGCCCGGACGCACCGGCCGTCGCGCTATGCCGAGCTCCTGGGATGAAATTTCCGACATGCACCGCATCGGATGCGGATAAATGGCAAGGCGACTGGACCCGCAGCGCCAAGCTGCCTAAACGCACCCCGATACACGTGGGCTCGCCCGCCCGGCACCGCGAGATGGAGCGCACCAGTATCATGACCATTTCAACCAGGGCCGCAGGGATCGTCCCCGATCGCGCTGCGCACCTGATTGCCGGATGGGAATGCCCGCGGTGAACGATCCCGTCGCAGCCGACACCACCGCATTGCCGCCATCGAACCCGGTTTCGCGGTGGCGCAAGCTGGCCGCATTCATCGGCCCCGCCATCTCGGTCGCGATCCTGGGCGCCGCGCTGTGGCAGGTCTATGCGCACGACTGGCACGCGCTGCTCGCGTTCATTCCGCCCTCGCCGTGGGCATGGCTGGTGCTGGCGATCAACTACCTCAGCGGCCCGATCGGCGACTGGGTGATTTTCCGAAGGCTGTGGAAAATCCCGGCCGAAGGCATTTTTCCGCTCATCAAGAAGATGATCGGCAACCAGATCCTGCTGAGCTACGTCGGCGAAGTCTATTTCTACGACTGGGCGCGGCGCCATGTCAAAATGAACGGCTCGCCGTTCGGCGCGGTCAAGGACGTGGCGATCCTGTCGGCCATGGCCGGCTATATGATGACCCTGATCATGCTGGTCGTCGCCTGGCCCTATCTCAATCACTACGTCTTCGGTTTCAACAAGCGCGAGCTGTGGGGCTCGATCCTGGTCATGCTGCTGATCGGCCTGGTCGTGACTTTTTTCCGCAATCGCCTGCTCAGCCTGCCGCGCAAGGACGTGATCTTCGTCCTGACGGTGCACATGCTGCGACTGCTGGCCAACACCGTGCTGACCGCCGTGTTGTGGAGCCTGATCCTGCCGGCCGTGCCGCTGTCGTCGTGGCTGATGCTGTCGACCGGGCGGCTGCTGGTGACGCGTTTGCCGGTCATTCCCAACCAGGAAATCGCATTCGCCGGCGCGCTTGCGCTGTTTGGCGGCCCGGTCAACCAGACCTATCAAATGATCGCGGCTATTGCCCTGTTCATCACGGCTATACATATCGCGGTCTATATCGCGATGCTGCTGCTTGATCTGGTGCAAAGGGAACGTAACGCATGATCCGGGTGCTGCTTCTGCCAGCCATGTTTCTCATGCTGACAGCGGCGTTTATCCCCTCTTCCCCCGAACTTGGAACGACCGAAGCGGTGTGCCGCCCCGGTGAAACCGGCCCTGCGCTGATGATCGAGGTTGCTGGGTTGAAAGATCATGCCGGCCGGCTGAAAGTCGAAGTCTATCCGGGAAACGACGAAGATTTCCTGTCCGATGACAACAAACTGTTGATGGCGGGCAAGCTGTTCCGCCGCGTCGAGGAAGCGATGCCGGGCGATCATAATCCGCATGTCTGCGTGCGCCTGCCCGCGCCCGGCCGTGTCGCCGTATCGGTGCTGCACGACCGCGATTCGAACCATCGGTTCAACTGGCAGCATGATGGCGCGGGATTTTCCGACAATCCGCACCTCGGCTTTTCGAAACCGCGCGCCGATGCCGTTGCGTTCTATGCCGGCGCCGGGGTCACCCCGGTGCGCATCGTGATGAACTACCGCAACGGCTTCCTGTCGTTCGGTCCGCTTTCGAACCCCAAATGAAGCTCGTCCCATGAAACTTGTCCCATGAAACTTGTCGACGTCTGTGCATTCTACGCGCCCAAAGGCGGCGGCGTGCGCACGTATGTCGATCGCAAGCTGAAAGCGGGCGCCGAAATGGGCCACGAAGTCGTCGTGATCGCGCCGGGCGTGCGTGACGAAGTCGAACAGCGCGGGCCCAATGCGCGGATCGTCTGGCTGAAATCGACCGTGTTTCCGCTCGATTTCAACTATCGCTATTTCAGCGACGTGCCCGGGCTCTATGCCGCGCTCGACCGCGAACAGCCCGATTTCGTCGAGGCCTCGTCGCCCTGGCGCAGCGCCAGCATCATTGCCGACTGGCCCGGCACCGCGCCGCGATCGCTGATCATGCATGCCGATCCACTGTCGGCTTATGCATATCGCTGGCTCGATCCGGTGGCGACACGCGACACGATCAACGGACTGTTCGACCGCTATTGGCGCCATCTGCGCAAGCTGGACCAGGGCTATGACCTGATCGTCTCGGCCAGCGCCGGGCTGTCGGCGCGGCTGACCGATGGCGGGCTGCAGCGGGTGGTGACCAATCCGATGGGCGTCGATCCCGGCGTGTTTTCGCCGGCGTTTCGTGACGCGGCCCTGCGCAAGGGCTTGCTCGAACTGTGCGAATTGCCAGAGAGCGCGACTTTGCTCGTCGGGGTCGGGCGGTTTTCGCCGGAGAAACGCTGGCCGATGCTGGTCGATGCGGTGGCCGCTGCCGGCGCGCGCAATCCGGTCGGGCTGGTGCTGGTCGGCCAGGGGCGCGACCTGAAGAACATTCAGCGGCGGATCGGGCGCAATCCGCATGTCCACATTCTGGCCCCAATCAGCGACCGGCATGAACTGGCGCGCGTGATCGCCAGCGCCGATGCGCTGCTCCACGGGTGCGAAGCCGAAACGTTCTGCATGGTCGCCGCCGAAGCACGCGCCAGCGGGTTGCCGCTGATCGTGCCCGACGAAGGCGGCGCGGCCGATCAGGCGCGCGCGAGCAATGGCTGGATCTACAAGTCCGCCGATGCCGCCGCCGCCGCGCAGGTTATCAACGAATATTGCATCGGGCGCGAAACCGGCGTTGCCGGGCCCAGCGCCGATGTCCCCCCGCCGCGCACGATGGACGATCATTTCCGCGAATTGTTCGGCACATACGAACGCCTGATCGCGCCCGACGCGCGCGCCGCGTAAATCCGACTGTTCAGTTTTCTCAAAGCGAACGAACAGATTTATCGTCATATTTCTAACAATGATCCTGCGCTATGGCCGCGCAGACATTGCCAATGGAGCCGCACATCATGACCGACCGTACCGCCAGTGACCGTATTGTTCCGCTGATCGTCGATCGCTGGTCGCCGCGTTCGTTCGATGGCGCGCCCCTGCCCGAGGCGGACCTCGCGCTAATCCTGGAAGCGGCGACGCTGGCGCCATCGGCCTACAATTATCAGCCCTGGCGGTTCCTCTATTCGGTCCATGGCGATGCCAATTGGGACCTGTTCCTGTCGCTGCTGGTGCCGTTCAACGCCAGTTGGGCCAAGGAAGCCGGCGCACTGGTGTTCGTGATTTCCGACACGTTGATGCGCAACGACAAGGGCGCCAATCCCAATCACTCGCACAGCTTCGACGCAGGCGCTGCCTGGGCGACGCTGGCGCTGCAGGCGCTCTCGCTGGGCTATCACACCCATGGCATGTCCGGGGTCGATTTCCCCAAGGCGCAGACCGAATTGAACGTGCCCGCAGATTTCCGTATCGAGGCGGCGATCGCCATCGGCCACCAGGCCAATGCCGACCTCCTGCCCGAAGGATTGCGCGAACGCGAAGTGGCCAGCGGTCGCAAACCCTTCGCGCAAGTCAGCGCGGCCGGGAAATTCGGCGATCTGCCTGCATAAGCCAATTCTGCTGCAATGCAGCATTCCGGGCCAGGATCGACAGACGTCGATCCTGGCCCAAGTCTTGTGAGCCGGACAGAACAACGGTTTACGGCGCGATCTGCACGCCCTGTCGCAAGGGTTGGAACAAAGACTCGCCTTACCGCGCCGCGAAATGCTAATGCCGCAATCGATAGTTGAGAATGTGTCGGCGTTTTTTGGGGGCAAATACGCCACCTGTCCTGATCACGGGGTTTTTGAACGATGGATATCGGCCGCCGCCGGTTCTGTGGCATGTTTGCCGGAACCGCAGCTACCGCTTTGTTGCCGCGCGGCGCGTCCGCAGTGATTTCGCCCGTCGCCGGGCTGCCAGAATCACGCGCTGTTTCAATGGCTGCACCAATGCTCCCACCCGAAACGATCATGCCCGATCCGCGTCTTGGCGACATGGCGCCCGCCCTGCTGCCGCGCGCGCTGGCCGCGCTCGAAACGCATCGTGGTCGGGTCGCCGATCGCAATGTGGTCGGCCTGGTCGATTTTTCGGTGCCATCGCGCCAGCCCCGGCTGCACATCGTCGATGTCGCTGGCGGCCGCGTGATATCGAGCCACCTGGTCGCGCATGGTCGTGGGTCGGATCCGGAAAACAGCGGCTTTGCCGAACGCTTTTCGAACCGCATGGGGTCGGAAGCTTCGTCGAACGGCAGCTTCATCATCGGCGAAAGCTATCAGGGCAAACACGGCCGCTCGCGCCGCCTGATCGGGCTCGATACCGACAATGACCAGGCCGAAGCCCGCGGTATCGTGATCCATTCCGCGGCCTATGTCTGCCCCGATTTCGTCGCGCAATATGGCCGGGTCGGGCGCAGCGAAGGCTGTTTTGCGGTTTCCACCAACGAGATCAGCGCCGTGCTCGAACAGTTGGGCCCGGGGCGGCTGCTTTTTGCCGCACGCTGATGCGCGCCATTTTATCCGATGCGCGATAATTTAGGACGGACGTCAAGGAAATAAAGGTGTAGAGCGACGCGCCAGTGGGCGCTAACGCGTCGCTGCGAGCCATGATCGGGGGGCGATCCTGGCTGTTATCTGCCTGAAAGCCTGACCTTGCGCCGATCTACGACAATTGCCGCCGCGATCTGCGCGACGCTTGTGGCATCCTGCAGCAACCAGACCGCCGTGCCCGTGCCGACACCCGTTGTGGGCGTGGTCGTCGCCAAGGCGCAGGCCGTGCCGCTGATGACCGAGCTGACCGGGCGCACGATGCCGTCCGAAACCGCCGATGTGCGCCCGCAGGTCTCCGGCCTGATCACCGGGCGGCTGTTTACCGAGGGCAGCGCGGTCACCAAGGGCCAACCGTTGTATCAGATCGATGCGCGGCCTTATGCCGCGACCGAAGCGCAGGCCCGCGCCGCGCTCGCCAATGCGCAGGCGATCGTCGAATCGACCCGGTTGAAAGCCGAGCGCTACCGCACGCTCGCCGCGACCGGCGGGATCAGCAAGCAGGACGCCGCCGACGCCGATGCCGTGTGGCAGCAATCGCGCGCGCAGGTCGCCGCCGCGCGCGCCTCGCTCGATGCCGCCAGCGTCAACCTGAGCTTTACGCATATCGTCGCGCCGATCAGCGGGCGGATCGGCCAGTCGAGCGTTACGCGCGGCGCGCTCGTCACCAGCGAACAGGTGCTGGCGCTGTCGAAAATTCAGCGGCTCGATCCGATCTGGGTCGATATCCAGCAATCGAGCGCCGACTTCATCGCCTTGCGCCATGCGCTCGAAACCGGGCAGTTGAGCAGCGCCGGCTCGGCGCCGGTCACGATCGTGCTCGCCGATGGCACGCAGTGGCCCAGCCCCGGCCGGCTCGATTTTGCCGATATCGATGTCAACGAAATGACCGGCACCGTGACTCTGCGCGTGACCGTGCCCAACCCGCGCGGCGACCTGCTGCCCGGCCTGTTCGTCAAGGCGCGGCTGACGCAGGGGCTCGTCCGCGATGGTATCCTGTTGCCCCAGGCCGCGGTCAGCCGCGATTCGCGTGGTAGCCCGATCGTGCTGGTCGTCGGTCGCGGCGATGTGATCGAAACGCGCAACGTCGCGACTTCCACGACTTATGGCGCGAACTGGCTGATCACTGGTGGTTTGCGCCCTGGCGAACGCGTCGTGATCTCCGGGCAATTGACCGCGCGGCCGGGCACGCATGTCAAAGTCGCGCCAATCGCGAACGGAGGATAGCCGATGCTGTCGCGCTATTTCGTCGATCGGCCGATTTTCGCGTGGGTCCTGGCGATCCTCGTGATGATCGGCGGCGGCATCGCCATCGCCAGCATGGGCGTCGAACAGTTTCCCGATATCGCCCCGCCGACGATTTCGGTCAGCGCCAGCTATCCCGGCGCTGACGCGCGCACCGTCGAAAACACCGTCACGCAGATCCTCGAGCAACAGCTCAAGGGCGTCGACGGGCTGATCTATTTCACCTCGACCAGCAGCAATGGCCAGGCCCAGATCGTCGCCACGTTCAACAAGGGGATCAACCCCGACACCGCGCAAGTGCAAGTGCAGAACGTACTGTCCAAGGCTGTCACGCGCCTGCCGTCGCAGGTCCAGTCGCAGGGCCTGTCGATCAACAAGGCGCAGTCCGACCTGTTGCTGATGGCCGCGCTGTATGATTCGACCGGCAAAAGCAGCCTGGCCGATGTCGCCGACTATCTGGCGGTGCACATGGCCGACCCGGTTTCGCGGATCAACGGCGTTGGCTCGGCCGATGTCTGGGGCACGCAATATGCGATGCGCATCTGGCTCGATCCGGTCAAACTGGCCGCCGTCCGGCTGATGCCGCAGGACGTGGTGACCGCGCTGAACGCCCAGAATGCGCAGATTTCGGCGGGCGAAGTCGGCATGTTGCCCGCGCCTGGAAACCAGGCGCTGAACGCGACGATCACTTCGCGATCGCGCCTGACCAATGTCGATCAATTCGGCGCTGTGGTGCTGAAAACGCAAGTCGATGGGTCGCGCGTGCTTCTGAAAGACGTTGCGCGCGTTGAACTCGGGCAGGAAAACTACACCTCGATCAACATGCTCGACGGCTTTCCGGCGGTCGGCCTGGGGGTCAGCCTGGCCTCGGGCGGCAATGCGATGACGACCGCGCTGGCGGTAAAGGCGAAGATCGCCGACCTGTCGCGCGATCTGCCGCCGGGATTTCGCATTGCCTATCCGCGCGACAGCAGCGTGTTCGTGCGGATTTCGATCGAGGAAGTGATCAAGACGCTGTTCGAAGCGATCGTGCTCGTCGTGATCGTGATGTTCGTCTTCCTGCAGAACTGGCGCGCGACCTTGATCCCGGCGATTGCCGTGCCGGTCGTGCTGCTCGGCACATTCGGTATTCTGGCGGCCGTCGGCTATTCGATCAACACGTTGACGACGTTCGGACTGGTGCTCGCGATCGGACTGTTGGTCGATGACGCAATCGTCGTCGTGGAAAATGTCGAGCGCGTGATGCGCGAGGAAAACCTGCCCCCGCGCGAGGCGACGATCCAGTCGATGACGGAAATCACGCCGGCGCTGATCGGTATTTCGCTGGTGCTGGCGGCGGTGTTTGTGCCGATGGCGTTTTTCGGCGGATCGACCGGCACGATCTATCGCCAGTTTTCGATCACGATCGTTTCGGCGATGGGCCTGTCGGTGCTGGTCGCGCTGATCCTGACGCCTGCGCTGGCGGCGACTTTGCTGCACCATGAAGACCGAACGGCCAAGCCGGCGCACGACTGGTTCGCCGGCTTCAACCGCGTCTATGACCGCATGCAACTGGGCTATCAGGCAAAGCTGGCGCGGTTTGTCGGCGCGCCAAAGCTATGGCTTGCAGTGTTTCTGGGCATTGCCGTGCTCGGCGCCGTGCTCGACATGCGGATGCAGAGCGGATTCCTGCCCGAGGAAGACCAGGGCAATCTGAGCTATGCGATCACGATGCCCGCAGGCACGACGATCAGCCAGACGCGCGATTTCGCCGAACAGGTCACGCGCTATATCCGCCAGACCGAAGACGCCAATGTCGATCACCTGTTCCTGTCGCTCGGCCGCAACCAGGCCGCCGGCACCGCGCAGAATGTCGCCCAAGGCTGGATGGCACTGCGCCCCTGGGACCAGCGCACCGGCCCTGGCCAGAGCGCCGCGGCAATCACCGACCGGCTGAACGCGCACTTCCAGACGCTGTATCAGGGCCAGGCCGTGGTGCTGGCACCGCCCGCCGTGCGCGGGCTTGGCTCATCGGCAGGGTTTGAAATGTGGCTGCAGGATGCGGGCGGCGTCGGCGCACATGCGCTGACCACCGGTCGGCAGGACCTGATGGCCGCCGCGATCGCCGACCCGAAACTGGCGCAGATCCGTTATGGCGGGCTGGAAGAAACCCCGCAACTGCAGGTCGACCTGAACGATGCGGCGATCACCGCGCTGCAGGTCAATCCCGATGACGTCAACACCACGCTGTCGAGCGCGTGGGGCGGCACCTATGTCAGCGATTTCCTCGACCGCGGGCGGGTAAAACGCGTCTATCTCCAAGGCGATGCGGCATTCCGCATGACACCCGAAGCGATCGGCCAATGGTATGTGCGCGGCGCAAACAACGACATGGTGCCGTTTTCCTCGCTGGCGCAGGCGCATTGGACATCGGGATCGAACCTGTTGCGCCGGTTCAACGGCCTGCCCTCGCAGCAGGTCGTCGGCACCGGCGGCCCCGGGGTCAGTTCGGGCGCAGCGATGGCCGAAATCGCCGCGCTGACGCACCAGTTGGGCGACGGATTTGCCGTCGCGTGGAGCGGCCTGTCGTACCAGCAGCAAGTCGCCGCCGATCAGGCGCCGGCGCTGTTTGCAGCATCGATCCTGTTCATTTTCCTGTGCCTGGCCGCGCTGTATGAAAGCTGGTCAGTGCCGGTCTCGGTCATGCTCGTCATTCCGCTGGGCATTATCGGCGCGGTCAGCGCGGCGACCTTGCGCGGCCTTTCGAACGACATCTTTTTCCAGGTCGCGCTGCTCACCACGATCGGACTGTCAGCGAAAAACGCGATCCTGATCGTCGAATTCGCGCAAAGCTCGCTCGATAACGGCGCGACGCCGCTCGCGGCCGCACTCGAGGCCGCGCGCTTGCGCTTTCGCCCGATCGTCATGACCAGCCTGGCATTCATCGCCGGGGTCGTGCCCCTCGTGCTGGCAACCGGCGCGGGCGCCAACGGGCGCCAGGCGATCGGTACGGCGGTGCTCGGCGGGATGATTTCCGCCACGGTGCTCGCGGTGTTCTTCGTGCCACTGTTCTTCATCGTGGTGAAATCGCGCTTCGCCAAAAAGGCGAAACCTGCGCCATTTGTGGGGCATCCGGCATGATCCGCCGTATCGCACCAGGCGCCCTCGCGCTCGCGCTGACCGGGTGCAACATGATGCCCGCGTACCAGCGCCCCGCCGCCGCCGTCCCCGTCGCCCTGCCCCAGGGCGCCAGCTATGCCGCACTACCCGCCGCCGACGGCGGCATCGATGCGATCGGCTGGCATACGTTCTTCACAGACGCGCGGTTGCAGCGCGTAATCGGCACCGCGCTGGCGCAGAACCGCGATCTGCGCGCAACCGTCGCCAATGTCGCAGCGGCGCGCGCGCAATACCGCGTCGCCGACGCCGCGCGCCTGCCCACGATCACCGCCAGCCCTTCGCTCAGCCGCTATCACGGCTCGGTCGGATCGACGGGCTATACCAGCGGCTATGGCGATTCCACCGGAGCGTCGACCAACGCGTTCGGCGTTTCGGGCGGCGTCGCCTCGTTCGAGCTCGACCTCTGGGGCCGCGTGCGCAGCCTGAGCCGTGCCGCGCTCGAAACCTGGCTGGCAAGCGACGAAGGCCGCAAGTCGGCGCAGATCGCCCTGATCGGGCAAGTCGCGCAAGCCTGGCTGACGATCGGCGCCGATAACGACGCGCTGGGCGTGGCACGCGACACGCTCAACAGCCGCAACACGACCCTGACCGTCGCGCTCCAACGCAATGAACAAGGCGTCGGCACCACGCTCGAAGTGGCGCAGGCCGAAGTGCTGACCGCAATGGCCAGGTCCGATGTCGCCAAATACACAACCGCCCTCGCCCAGTCGAAAAACGCCCTGACCCTGCTGGTCGGCGCACCCGTATCCGACGCCGACCTGCCCACCTCGCTCGGCCTGGGCGATGCAGTCATGCCCGCATTGCCCGTCGGCCTGACTTCGGAAGTGCTGCTCCGCCGGCCCGATGTGCTCTCGGCAGAGCACCAGTTGATGGCCGCGAACGCCAATATCGGCGCCGCACGCGCCGCGATGTTCCCCACAATTTCGCTGACCAGCCTGGCCGGCATCGCCAGCAGCTCCCTGGGCGGCCTGTTCAACCAGGGCGGCGTGTTCAACTGGGGCATCGCCGGCAGCGCCACCCAGACCCTGTTCGATGGCGGCGCCCTGTCCGGCAACCTGGCCGCCGCCCGCGCACGACACGACGCCGCAGTCGCCACCTACGAAGGCGCCGTGCAGAACGCCTTCAGCGATGTCGCCAACGCACTGGCCCGGCGCGGCACGATCGACGACGAACTCGCCGCGCAACAGGCCTACGTCGTCAGCGCAGAAAAAGCCGCCGCGATCACCGACGAACGCTATCGCAACGGCGTCGACGCCTGGCTGTCGGCACTCGACGCCGCGCGCACGATGTACGCCGCGCGCCAGTCGCTGGTCGGGGTGCGGCTGGAAAAGGCGACCAATATGGTTGCGCTGTATGAAGTGCTGGGCGGCGGGTTGAAGCCGTAGGATTCGCTGGCGCTTAAGGGCCTCCGGCGGGCAAGGGCCAGGGGCCCTTGCATCCCGTTACCGTCCGCGTTGGTGTGTCTGTTCGGCGGAGCATCCTGCCGCTGCGTCGGAAGACAATATGTTCGCTGCGCGGCAGGAGGCAAATGCTTGAGGCGCCGCGCAGTTCAAGACGGTAACGGGTTCCTAGGGCAATGGCCCTAGGCCGCCGGAGGCCCTGAATAAAACCGGCAAGGGCGATCGCGGCCAGCACGCGTCAGACAAAGCCTCCGAAACCGGGCCGAAGCGGCGCTATCCCTGCTTGCTGCAGCGCGGGCGATTGGCAAAGTCCCGGGCATGGCCACAGCGGATTCCCATTTACGTCACAGCGACTTGCGCGCGCCGCGCCCTGGCCGTGCACGATGGCGGGGCGGCCCGGCATGAAAATCGCGCTGCTCAATGTCAAGTTCAGTCCTAACCTGGGCGATGGGCTGCTGTCCGAATGCCTGGAGCGTGAGCTGGCGTTCGCCCTGCCGGGGGTGGACGTCATCGCGATCGATCTGGCCGGGCGGGCGCATTATCGCGGGCATGGGCCTAGCCGGCGCGGCCGGGTTATCGCGCTGCTGGAGGCTTTGCCGCGATGGGCAAGGCGTTATGCGGTGCGGGTTGCGCTGGCGCTGCTGGTGCAGTTGCGGCTGCGTCGTCATGTCCGCGATCGGCTGGGCGGGTCGATGTGGTAGTTGTTGGCGGCGGCAATCTGCTGTCCGACAGCGACCTGAATTTTCCGATGAAGCTGGCCGGTGCGCTGCGCGAAGTCGCGCTGGCGCAGTTGCCGTTCGCGGTCCATGCGGTCGGGGTCAATCGCCGCTGGTCGCGCACCGGGCACCAGTTGTTTGTGCATGCCTTGCGCGTCGCGCCGCTGATCGTCGCCACGGTGCGCGATCGCCGGTCGCAACAGGCGTGGCGCGAATTGCTGGAGCGCCACGGCCTGCCCGCGGCGGGGCTTGCGGGCGATCCGGGCCTGCTGGCACGCTATCATTTCGATCCATCCCCGCGCGCGCGTTCGGCCGATAGCGGCATGCCGACTGTTGGCCTGTGCGTTACATCGCCGCTCGCCGTGCGCTATCATGCCAGTGGGCCGCCGCCGACGGTCAATTTCCGCGTGTGGTATGACATTGCCACGCGTGCACTGGTTGGGGCGGGCCTGCGCGTCGTGTTGTTTACCAATGGCAGCCCCGAAGACCGCGCTTTCCTCGCGCGTCATGGCGATGAATGGTGCGCCGCCTCGGTCACAGGTGATTCACAGGACCCGCCTGCGACGATCGCGCAAGCGTTTGCCACGCCGGGCGATCTGGTCGATTTCATCACCGGTTGCGACCTGATCATCGCGCATCGGATGCACGCCTGCATTCTGGCGCATTCGTTCGCAATCCCCGCGATCGGACTGAAATGGGATGAAAAACTCGACAGTTTCTTCACGCTCGCCGGGCGCGAGGGGTTTATCGCCGATTGCGCCGATCTCGATCCAGTCGCGCTGATCGCGCTGACCCACCGCGCGCTCGCGACCGGGGTCGATCGCGCGGCGCTGGATAAGATGATCGCAGGGACACGTGCCGATGTCGCGCGGCTGGCCGAAAGGATCAGCCGCGCGCTCGAGCCGAAAACCGTCCTGTGAACAATTCGCGAGCCATCGACCGTATCGTCATTATCAACGACCTGTCGCACCCGCTGGGCGGCGCCAGCGCGCTGGCCGTGCAATCGGCGATCGGCTTTGCCCGTGCCGGCTACCCGGTCACATTCCTGTCGGGTGATACCCCGCCGGCCGAGGGTATGGGCCATCATGCGATTACCGCGATCGGGCTGGGCCAGGCGCGGCTGCTCGCGCGCGGGCGCAGCAATGCGTTGATCACCGGATGGTGGAACCGCGCCGCGCTGGAAATGGTGCGCGCGTTCATCGCCGCGCATGACACGCCGGGCACCGTCTATCATGTACATGGCTGGTCGCAGATTCTGTCGCCGGCGATCTTTGGGGCGCTGAGACCGGTGCGCGATCGTCTGGTCATTTCGGCGCACGATTACTTTCTGGTCTGCCCGAATGGCGCCTATGCCGACATGACCGATGGGTCGGTGTGCACGCGCACGCCGCTGGGCGTATCGTGTTGCCTGGCGGGATGCGACCGGCGCGGCCGAGTGCAGAAACTGTGGCGCGTGGGCCGTGCGATGATCCAGCGCGCGGTCATGCCGTCGGGCCCCTTCCCGCCGGTGCTCGCGATTCACGCAGGCATGACCCCGGCGCTGCTGCGCGGCGGCATCCCCGCATCCGCAATCCATGTCCTGCCCAACCCGGTTGTGCCGTGGAGCGAAACGCGGATCCGCGCCGAAATCAACCAGGACGTGCTGTTCGTCGGCCGCCTGGAAGCGACCAAGGGCGCCGATCTCGCGCTCGCCGCCGCGCGTGTCGCCGGGGTCTCGCTGCGGGTGATCGGGGATGGCGCGATGGCGGCGCAATGGCGCGCGCAATATCCCGAAATGGCGTTTGACGGGCGGCAGGATCCCGCCGCGATCGCGCAGATCGCCTGCCACGCGCGGCTGCTGGTCATGCCCAGCCGTTATCCCGAACCGTTTGGCCTCGTCGCGATGGAGGCGCTGCGCAGCGGGTTGCCGGTGGTGCTGCCCCCGAGCGCGCTGCTGGCCCCCGATGTCCTGCGGATTGGCGCAGGGGTCACGGTCGACCCGCGCGATACCGCGGCGTTTGCGGCGGAGTTACGCCGGCTGGTCGATGATGACGCGGACATCCGCGCGATGAGCAATGCCGCCTTTGCGCAAAGCCCCGCTCTGGCGCTCGATCCTGCGGAATGGATCGATCATCTGCTCGGCCATTATCGTGCGCGATTGACCGATGGTGCGATCCAGCGTCCACGCCCTTCGATTGCGACCGTCGCCGCCACAGGGGCCTGATACGGGCGGATGCCATCGCCCAGCTCGCGCCAGGGATTGGCCCGCGCCGCCGCGCGGAATTGCGGCAGTCGGGTCAGGATCATGATCAGCGCCAGCGTCGCGAGCGCCACCGCCCAGCGCCACAGCGCGAATTCGCCGGTCCGGCTCGCGGCCATGAATTCACACGTGGTCAGCCAGATCGCCACCGCGCCCAGCAAATGCACCCCGCGATGGCCGGGCGCGGCGATCATGACCGTAATGCCCAGCGCGAATGCCACGCGCGCCGCCAGGTCATCGGTAATGCCGCCACTGAAGTATTCCAGCATCGCCCAGCCGCCGATCGCCAGCAAAGCGATCTGCGCCCCCCGGACGATTGCGCCGGCGGTAAGATTGCGTGGAGACAATCGATTGCCGAAACGGACAAAAGAATTGGCGGGCTTGGTGGAGTGGGGCTGTTTGTTCATAGGCAAACCTTTGCCTCGAATCACGACAACGAAAGCTTACGCACTGCGGTTAATCGGTTTTGCACCGTAGTATTACTTATTAAATTCCGCAGAACCGCGTGAAAATGGCCGCCAGATCGGGGGTAATCCCTCAGTACTAACTCGAATACGGGGCTATCTGGCCGCGCATATCCAGCCATCGGTGTTACCAAAAATCTCACCCTGATGGGCAAGGTTGTGGAGGCATTCGATGGGTGGTTGGCGGGCGCAGCATTCGGCTCACAGGAATACAGTAACGACCGGCCTCCTGCTTTGTGCGCTGGCCGCGCCGGGTCAGGCGATGGGGCAACAGATCGTCGATACGCGGATGGAAAACGACACCGCCGCATCGCGCCTGCGCCCCGAATACGATCAGCCCGGCATCCCCGCAGGATCGTTCCTGCTCTACCCGACGCTCAGCGCAGAGGCGGCGTATAACGACAATATCTACGCGCGCAGCGACATCAAGGATGGCGACGAGTCGATCACCGTACGCCAGCAAGTCACCGCGCGATCGCAATGGTCGCACAACGAATTGAACATGATCGCCTACGGCGAAGTCGACCGCTACGCCAAGCACGTGAGCGAAAATGTCGAGACCGGCGCGGTCGGGTTCGACGGCCGTTATGACGTGGGCCAGGCGTTGTACGTGTCGGCCGACGCGATGATATCCAGCAATATCGAGCCGCGCGGGTCGTCGGGCGACACGCTGTTTGGCGCAAAGCCGGTCGCCTATGGCCAGGTCACGGCCAACCTGAAACTGAACAAGGCGTTCGATCGCACGAAAGTGACGCTGTCGGGGCATGTGGATCGCTATCGCTATATCCCGCGCGAACTGGACGGCGCGCCGATCGACCTGTCGTATCGCGATTTCAATTATGTGGAAGGCAAAGCGCGCGTGGCGCAGGCGGTCTCGCCGGGCGTCGCCGCCTATGTCGAGGTCGAGCTGGACAACAACGTCTACGCGCATCCCGAGCCCGGCACCGGGCAACGCGATTCGACCCAATATGCGGCGCTGGTCGGGTTTACATTCGGGCTCAACCGCCTGCTCCAGGGTGAGGCCGCGGTCGGCTATTTCCACCGCGATTTCCGCGACAACGCCTATGCGGCGGTGTCCGGGCTCGATTACAACCTGGCGCTGGCGTGGAGCCCGACCCGGCTGACCACGGTCAACTTTGCCGCGGACAAGGCGTTTCAGCGCGCGCCAATGCTCGGCATCGCCGGCTTTGAACAGCAGGATTTCTCGATCAACGTCACGCACGAATTGCTGCGCAATGTGCTGCTTCGCCCGAGCGTCGCCTACAGCCTGGCCGACTATGTCGGATCGCCGTTTCATGACCGGTTTGCCTCCGGGCAATTGGGCGCGACCTGGCTGCTGGGGCAGCGCTGGCGTGTCGATGCCACGGCGACACACCGGCTCGGCCGCTATTCCGACCCGACCTTGACCGCGCGCAATTTCAACCAGAACCGGGTCAGCGTCGCGCTGACTTACCGGTTCTGACCGACACCGCGCCCGCTCATACCATGGGACCCGCACAGAAACTGGCGCTCGGCCTGGCGCAAAACCACGCCGCGCCCCGCTCGATCGCCGATCGGATCGCGACGCGCGCCTTTGTCTGGCGCGCGTTCGTTGCGCTTGCGTTCATGATCGCGCTGATGCGCATGATCGGCGCATTTCCGCTGCCGAATGACACCACGGTGGTGCGCCTGTCGCTGACCGACGCCGCCAGCAATGCCACGCGGATCGGCCAATACGCGTCATCGCAATTGCCCAGCCTGCCCAGCCCCGATGCGCTGCTGGCGCTCGATGCCGATGCCGCGCGCGCATCGAACGCAGTGGTCGCGGTGCAACCACCAACCGAAAGCGCGCCGCCGTTTCACGCCCAGGGCATGGCGCCCGATGCGGCCCAGCGCGCGGCCGACTGCCTCGCCGCGGCCGAATGGTACGAAGCCGGCGACAATCCCCCCGGCGAGCGCGCAGTGGCGCAAGTCGTGCTGAACCGCAGCCGCCACCCCGCCTTTGCCAAATCGGTGTGCGGCGTGGTATTTCAGGGCGCAGACCACGCCAATGCGTGCCAGTTCACTTTCGCCTGCGACGGTTCGATGACTGCCCGCACGCCGGACGTCGCCGCATGGAGCCAGGCGCGCGCGATCGCACTGGCCGCGCTGGCGGGCGCGGTGGACGCAGACGTCGGCCTCGCCACGCATTACCACGCCGATTACGTCGTGCCGCGCTGGCGCGACAGCCTGGTCAAACTCGGCATAATCGGGCCGCATCTGTTTTACCGCTGGCCGGGCTATTGGGGATCACTGGCCGCGCTGCGCCCGCTGCCGTGGGGCAATGACGAGCCGCACGTGCCCAGCCTGGCGCAATTGTCCCCCGCGCATGCCAGCGCAATGCCCCCTGCCCTGCTCGAAGACGATGGCGTGACCCTGCCCCATGGCGCGCAGATGGCCGTTACATCAAATATCCCATCGACGATGACCGCGGCGCGTTCAGTCGGCGATCTCGCGCCCCCGCCCCCGCGATCGGGTAATCCCCGCACTGGCACTACCACCGAACGCATCGACATCATGGTCGACCCCGGCGCGTTCTCAGGCAGCTACGCCGTGCGCGCCTTCGGCCTGTGCAAGGATCATCCCCGCTGCCTGGTCATCGGCCGCAACCCCGCCACGCCCGACGCCGTCGCATTCCTGCTGCTGCACGACGCCCGCAAAGGCGTCGAAACCGCGCTATGGAACTGCGCCCACACCGCCCGCCCCGACACCGCACAATGCCTGCCCGACCCAGCCGCAACCGCGCGCATGGTCGCAAACTGGCAAGCGTATTGATCGAACAAAGAAACACCGCAACGGCCCCACCCGAGGGACCCCAACCACAAACGCAAACATAGCCTACATCGTCGCCCCGGAATTGATCCGGGGCCCCACTGCCTTTCTGTTCGCCGCTCAGGTATAGGCGGCGCCCCGATCAGGTCACATAGGCGCGAACATAGCCTGCTCGTCATCCCGCACTTGATCCGGGATCCAGCTTTTCGTTTGCCTGCGCGAGTTAAATGCGCGCATCGAACAGAAAAAGCAGCGGGACCCCGGATCAAGTCCGGGGCGACGAATTAGGCGATGTAGGCGCGTATGGGATCAAGTCTTCAACGACGAAATCAAGCGATGTGCGCGCTTAAGAGCACTCTACCGCAAACCCCACCACGTCATTCCCGCAAACGCGGGCAAGTTGGGACGGCGCGCCCAGACGCAAGCCAGTTGGATTCGCTGGCGCTAGACCTGGCGCGTCATTGAAAAGCCAGCGATGAGCGCCGGCCTCGAATACGCTAAAAAACGCTTCAATCACCCCGGGCGGCATTACACCACCCAGAAAAACAAATTACATCTTGTCGCGCTGCTTACGCGTAGCGACCAGCACCGGCGAAGTCTCCTGCGGCGCAAGCCCCACGGTGGGCTTGCCTTTGGACGCCTTGGGCTTGCGAATTTCGCGCGTGCTCTTTTTCTGTGACTTGGCCATCGTAACACAATCCTGATTTAGCCGGGCAAGACGAAGGCCGGATCAGGCCGTTGTTGCGCGTTCCCAGCGGGATACCACCGACTGATCAGATCCCGGCATCATTTCGCCAGAACGATCTGCCCTCCGTTAGGTCGACGCGGCGAGGACAAATTCAGAATCCGAAAATGCAGTCCAGCAGCTAAGGTAGCATCGCACCGGTAGCTGCTGAATCGAGCAGATACACAAACGCGGACGGTTACGGGATGCAAGGGCCCCTGGCCCTTGCCCGCCGGAGGCACCTTTTAAGTCGCGGGCAAACGTCAGGCGACCTCGAACAGATTAAGTTCGACACGGTCCGGATACCGCGCGCCGCTTGCGACGAAGATAGGGCGCGTGAGCCAGTGCAGCGCCGCGGACGCGGTTTCGAAACGCGGCGTGGTTCGGAAATAGACCAGACCTGGGTCGACGATTTCTCCGCGTGTGATCCGCGCCATGATTTCGGGCGCGCCGAAACGTACGCCGACATTGACGATATAGAGCAGGTCGCCGTTGTCGGTACGGGCCGCATAGCGTGCGTCCAACGTGGAATGGCCATCGGCGGCGATTGTCTGGTAATCCGCGCCGGCGGGCAGGATCGTGCCGTTTAGCCGCTCTCCGCGGATTGTGCCGCCCAGGATCGGCACGATCCGACGCAAGCCGGCGGCCGTCACCCCGACCGTGATCGGATCACCAACGTCGACGCAGATGTCGGCGACGTGGTGCAGGGTCGGGGTGATCATGGCTGAAATCCTGTGGTAGGCGGCTTAGTTGCGGCGCGCGGCATAGCCTTCGGGCAGGTCGGCGGGGGCACAGGCGATTACGGTCTCATCGCGCGCTCCGCATTCCTCCACGAACGTCATTGGTGCAAATTCGTCGATTACCAGCTTGGGATAATGCGGCCCTGCGTCGCGATAGCCGCGCATGGCATCGAGGTGGTCATTCTGGAAGCACACTGTGCGCTCGGGGTTTTGCGCGACCCACTGTGGGAAGAAGATAACCCCGTGCAGTTGACGCTCGGCGAAATTGATTGCCACGCTTACCGAAGTTCCGGTCGGTTCGTCCCACGAAATCTTGCAGACGTCGTCGCTCAGCCGAACGATGTGCGCTTCCTGGTCGCGGACCCAGCGGCCGCCGACCATGCCGCTGTGGATGCGGTAGTCGATCGTGTGCACGTCCTTGAGGTACATTTCATACTGCCAGCCATTTTCATAGGTATAGATGAAATGCTTGCCGATGAAGCCGGTGAGCTGGTCTGGCCGGGTCGATTCGAAAGGGTCGGACAACGATTTTCTCCATTTTTACTTGAATAACTAGCCGTGATGGCGGGTTTGCTTACCCCCGGATGTGGGCTCGGGTGGCGGGTAAAGCCAATACTTTGATTTGCTCGATCAATACCTGTGAGCTATGGATAGACACCATGGAACTGCGCCATCTCCGCTACTTCATCGCCGTCGCCGACGAGGGCAGCTTCACTGCGGCGGCCGCGCGCCTGCACACTGTGCAGCCGTCGCTCAGTCGCCAGATCCGCGATCTGGAAGAGCATGTCGGCACGCGCCTGTTCGAGCGGACCAGCCGCCGGGTTGCGCTGACACCGGCCGGGCGCGTGTTTCTGGAGGAGGCGCGGCTCGTTCTCGAACAGTCGGAGCGCATGCTCGATCGAACGCGGCAGGCAGGGCGGGCGCAGGCCGGCGCGCTGTCGCTCGGCTTTATCCCCGGCGTCGAGATCGAGGAATTATCGCGGGTTATGGATGCGCTGAGCGGCGGCCCGGACGAAAACGAGATCGTGCTGCGCAGCCTGTCCTCGCCGATGCTGATCGCCGGCTTGCACGAACAGCAGCTCGATGCGGGCTTCATCCGTCCCTCACTGCAGTCGCAGGGGCTGAGGATGCGAACGATCCGGCGCGAACGCCTCGTCGTCGCGCTGCCGGCCGATCACCCGCTCGCTGCGCAACCCAGCATCGCGATCGGGCAGTTGGCGGGGCAACGGTTGATCGATGTCACCGCGCGTCACGCCCCGGTGCTGTTCGACGTGATCCAGGCCTATGGCGCCGAACATGGCGTCGCGTTGACACCGGCGTATCAGTCCGAAAATCTCATGATGGCGCTGTCGCTGATCAGCACGGTCGGCGGGATCTGCCTGCTGCCCGAGCTGTCGGCGCGGTTGTTTCCGGCGGGCGTGGTCGCGGTCCCGCTGGCGGGAGACCCGCCAACGATCGAACTCGCCCTCGCGTGGCACCCCGATAATCGGTCGCCCGCCCTGGCATCATTTCTTCGCCATTTTGATTGAGCCACGGACAGCAAAGAACGCGAGAACAACCGACCGCTTGCGTTAGCATCGCTACTAACGCGCGAAATTCCCCACACTGCCTACCCGACGTTTGTGCCCAACCGGTCTTCGTCGGTATAAATCTCGAACCGCGTCAGCGTGACCGGGCCAAACGTCGTGACCAGCGCAGCGTCGGCGGCATCGCGTCCGCGGGCCATCAGCACGCGGCCGCGGCGTGGGAAATTGTGGCGGGCGTCGAAGGTGTACCAGCGGCCGTCGAGCCATACTTCGAACCAGGCGGAGAAATCCATGTCGCCCAGCAGTGCGGGCAGATCCATGTCGCCGATATAGCCGGTGCAATAGCGCGCGGGGATGTTCATGCAGCGGCACAAGGTCAGCGCCAGATGCGCGAAATCGCGGCAAACGCCGGTCTGTTCGTAGTAGACGTCGTGCGCGGTCTTGGTCGGGCGGGCCATCTGGTAATCGAAGCGGATGTGGTTGTGCACATACGTCACGATTTCCTGGACCATCGTCCAGCCAGGCTGGATATGGCCGAACAGGCGCCAGGCCTCGTAGGTCAGGCGGTCGGTTTCGCAGTAGCGGCTGGCCAGCAGGTACATCAGGACATCGTCGGGAATATCCTGCAGCGGGCTCTGCTTCGCATCGGGCACGACCAGGTCGGGCTCGAACGGATCCTCGATCAGAAAGCCGCACGACAGCGTGATGCCGCCTGCGGGCATCGTGAACCGCGTGCAGACATTGCCGAAGCTGTCGACGAAATCGTAGAGCGGCACATCGGGCGTCGTGAATATGCGATGCGCGGTGCGCAAGTCCTTGTTCCGCGTCGGATACACGCTCAGATTGGCGAGCATCGGCACGTCCTGCGACGAAGAAAACGCGATATCGTATCCAGCGCGGATCAGCATTGCAGCAGGCTTTCAGATTAGAGCGGTATGAAAGTAAGCCACGGCAGGCTGAAATGATCCTTTGCACTCGCAACCTTAGCTGGCAACGCCCTTGGAACACCTTTTTCAGGTCGCGACGCTACGTCGCAGCAGGCTCGGCACGGTCAGGCCCTGCACAAAGATCGAAAACGCCACAACGGCAAAGGCCACGCTGATCAGCGCATCGTGTTCGGGCAGCGTCAGCGGCGCGCCCAGCGCCAGCGCGAGCGCAAGTGCGCCGCGCAAACCGCCCCAGAACAGGATATGCCCGGTCAACCGGTCGGTCGCCAGGCGCGAGCGCGCAAACAGCGCGGTGATCGGATAGATCGCCAGCGCGCGCCCGATCAGCATCGCCACAACCGCGACCACGGCCGGCCACCAATAGGAGGCAAACGGCTGCACCACTTCGCGACATCCGATCAGCAGGAATACCACCGAATTGGCGAGGAATGCGGCGAAATCCCAGAACCGGATCACCGCCGCCCCGCCGACTTCGGTCAACATCCGGCCTTTGCCCCAATTGCCGACCAGCATCCCGGCCGACAGCGTCGCCAGCACGCCCGAGACTTCGAACTCCTCGGCCAGCAGGAACGAGCCATAAGCCGCCAACATGGTGAGCGTGATTTCGACCAGATGGTCCTCTGCGCGCCCCGCGACCAGCATCATCGCGCCGCCGACCGCCAGGCCGATCGCGACCCCGCCACCGACGGTCTTGACCAGCGCCAGCGCGATCCCGACCGGCCCGGTCGCGGTCCCCGCGATCGCGGCCACCACCAGCGTGAACAGCACGACCGCGACGCCATCGTTGACCAGGCTTTCGGATTCCATCAGGAACCGCAGGCGCGGCGGGGCGTCCTGGTCCTTCATCATCGCGATCACGGATACCGGATCGGTCGCGGCGATCAGGCTGCCGAACAGCAAGGCCGCCATCCAGCCCCACCCCGCCAGGCCATGCATGCACAGCGCCACCGCGAGCGCGCAGACGAGCGTCCCGACAAACGCCAGCGACAGCACCAGCGGCGCCTCGCGCCGAAACTGCGCCCAACCCAGATGCAGCGCCGCCTCGAACACCAGCGGCGGCAGCAGCACAGTAAACACCAGTTCGGGCGTCAGTTGAAAGCCGCTATGGTATCCAAACAGCGTCAGCCCGAGACCGGCGACCACCAGCCCGATCGCATAAGGCAGGCCCAGCCGGCGGCACACGATCGCGACCAGGCAGGCAATGAACAGCAACAGGCCCAGCGCGACGATATTGACGTGGTGCATGGCGCGGTGCCTCTCGGAAAATCAGAACCCGCCGTGGAATAGCCCGATGGTCAAGGCAATGCCAATCGCCACGACGACAAACCGCAAGGCGCGTTCATTGACCCGGCGCAACATCTGCGCGCCCAGCCAGCTACCCATCAGCGCGCCGACCATCGCCACGACCATCGCCAACCAGCGCACTTCGCCCGAGACGAGAAAGATCAGCACCGCAGTGAAATTCATCACGCCCGCAAGCAGGTTCTTGGTCGCCGCCGCCGCACGCACCGGCACCCCGGCCACCGCAAGCGCGGCCAGCATCAGAAACCCGATACCGCCGCCGAAATAGCCACCATAGACCGCAATGACCGACTGGATCGCGCCCGCCGGTATTTTGCCCATCGGCGCCGCCGCATCGGTTTCGCGCGGCGCCTTGCGGCCAAACGACCCCCAGGCAAATGCCACCGTGGCAAACAGCACCAGCCACGGCACCATTTTTGCAAACACATCGGACGGCGTCAGCAGCAGCAGAACCGCGCCAATCGCGCCGCCGATCAGGCTGATCACGGTCAGCGCACGCAAACTGAGGCTCGCAGTGCCCGAGGCATTGGCGCGGCCCAGCCAGCCGCCAGTGACCTGGCCCGGAAACAGCGCGACGGTCGACGTGATATTGGCCGCGCGCGCGTCCATCCCGGTCATCATCAGCACCGGCAGCGTGATGAACGATCCACCGCCGGCAAGCTGATTCTGCGCGCCGGCCCAGATCGCACCGACCAGCAGCAGGCCAAATTTGAATGACAGCAGTGACAGCATCAGGGCGCTCGCAAGTCGAGGATTTCGGGCGCGGTACGCTCGATATCCGGGATTGGGAACACTTAATACTTGCTCGCCTTCCGGATAAGCGCGAACTCAAGAATATCGTCGTCCCGGACTTGATCCGGGATCCCGCTGTTTTCTGTTCAGAGCTATCAATTCAAGGCGACGGCGAAAGAAGAAGCGGGATCCCGGATCAAGTCCGGGATGACGTAAATATGCGAGGTTCGCGCTTATGGCGGCGTTGCCCTTGCATCCCGCTGCCGTCCGCGTTGGTGTGTTTGTTTGGCGCAGCATTCCGCCGCTGCGTCGGAAGACGACGGCGGCTGAACGGCGGGGCGCAAACGCATAGTCAACGCGCAGGTCAAGACAGTAACGGGTTCCTAGGGCAATGGCCCTAGGCCGCCGGAGGCCCTTAACAAAACCGACAAAATTCAGATCAAATTCAAGCGCGCGGGTGCAACGCCGGGAAAAACCGTTTCAAGCTGCGCTTTGGTCAGCCCGTACTGGCGCTGCCACACGCCGCCGATCAGCGCGCGATAGTCGGTCAGCACCGGCAGGTCGCGGTTCTGGTTCAGCGTTTCGGGGGCGATGCGCACCTGGGGCCCGACCATGCGGCCGCCCGACACTGCGCCGCCCAGTACCCAGTAAATGCTGCCGTGGCCGTGATCGGTGCCGTGATTGCCGTTTTCGTGAAAGGTACGGCCGAATTCGGATACGACCACGACGACGGTCTGGCGCCAGGCATCGGGGCCCAGCGCGTTGGCATAGGCGGACAGGCCGCGGCCCAGTTCGCCGATCCGGCCAGCGAGTTGGCCGGTGGCGCCGCCCTGGTTGACGTGCGTGTCCCAGCCGCCGACATCGACGAACGCCAGGTTGTATTTGTCACGCATGACGACGCCGATGCGCGTTGCTGCGGCTTCGAAGCCGCGCGCTGCGATGGCGCCGCGGCCTGCTGCCTTCATCTCGTCGTCGATCGTGTGCCACACGGTGTCGCGGGCGGTAAATCCGGCGTGGACTGCGCCATCGAGATCGACCCCGCCCAGGCGTTGTCCGCGATACATCGCCGCAATCATCGCGGTTTCCTTGTCGTCGATGACTTGTTTCCCGTTGCCGCCCAGCGCCAGGTTGGGGATCATCGGGCCGCCACGCATGACCAGCGGCAGCGTGTCGGAGAACGCGATCGTGCCGTTGCTGCCGGCGCCGAGCGTGGTGGCCAGCCGGCCCATGAAGCCCGAGCCGTAATGGCGCTGGCCGGCGATTGGCTGGCCCATCTCGATCGAATCCTGCGTTTCGAAATGGCTGCGGCTCATGTCTTCGGTGCCGGCGAATGGCACGAAAGCGATCTGGCGCGATTGCCATAGCGGCGCGATGCTGTCGCGCAGCGCCGGGTGCAGGCTCCAGTCGGCATCGAGCGGCAGGGCGGCCATCGGATTGGCGGGATCTGGCGCGGCGAGTGCCAAGGTCGGGCGCGCCTCGTGGTAAAACGCGTTGCTCGTCGGCGCGATCACATTGGTTGCGTCATAGGCACCGCGCAGGAATACCAGGAGGAACCGCGTGCCGGGCGCGGCGGGCACGGCCATCGCTTTGCCCCCCAGTAGGGCCAGGCCGGTGGCGCCAGCGAGTGCAGACCGTCGATCGAGCATAAAGGTCATGGCAATTTCCTTCAGCGCCGCATGAATTCGGGGCTGGCGAGCAAGAGCATGTTCCATTGCGGCGATGATCCCGCATGGTCGAGCACGGCGCGGGTCTGCGCGCCGATGGTGTGGTCATAGCCGGAGTACCACAGCGCGTTTTGCAACTGCGGAAATGCGGGTTCGTCGGGGCCGCCCCGATCGCGCGATTTGAACAGCCCGGCCGACCCGTTTCCGATGGCCTTGGCGATTTCAAAGCGCGTTTCCATCTGCCCCGGCCCGGTCCACGCCGCCGCATCGAGCGGCCAGCCATCAGGCGTTTCGCGGCCGAATGGCGCCTCGTCCATGCGCCGCAGCCAGTTCAGGATCGGATCGGCATTGCGGATCACCCGCCCGCCATAGGCATAGCGCACCGCCGACAGCACATAATGCATCGGGTCCTTGAACCCCGCCCCGAGCGACGCGCGGAACTCGTCCGAGCGCAGCACCACCGCGACCACGCGGGCGATCGTGCCATCGCTGGCCTGCCACTCGGCGGTCATCGCGGTCAGCAGCGCGGGCGATGGATCGTGCCCCAGCAGATACAGCGCCAGTTTGCGCGAGACATGCACGCGCGTCGCCGGCGCATCGGCGAGAATGCGGATCGCCTGCGCGACTTCACCAAAGCCCGAGCCATGAATGGTCTGGCCCAGCAGGACCTTGTCGCCGAAATCATGGCGCCCCGGATTGAATTCGAACAGTCCGTCACGGACATAGAGCGCCATCTTGTCGGGCGGCAGATGCGGCATGTCGGGATTGAGCCGCAGCCCGACGCCGGTCAGGATGCGCGCCAGTTCCTGCACGTCTTTTTGCGAATAGCCGGTGCCGACGCCCAGCGTATGCAATTCCATGATTTCGCGGGCATAGTTCTCGTTGATATGGCCGCCGGCATTCTGGTCGTTGTCGAGATATTGCAGCATCGCCGGCGCAGTGACGGTCGCCGCAAGCAAGTCGCGGAATTTGCCCAGCGCATGATCGCGCAAGGTCGTGTCCCACCCACCGAGCATCGCGCGGATTTCGCGTTTCTGGCTGTGGACGCTGAAATGGTTGGCCCAGAACCAGGTCAGTTGTTCGCCCATCTGCGCGGGCGAATAGAGTTCGCGGATGATGCTGCGCGTCGTCGCTTCCCGCTCCAGATTAGCCATGTCATCTCGCCAGACTTTGTCCGCGGCGGCTTTGGCATCTGGGTCGGGCATCTGGTTGATCACGCGGTGGCGCTCGACCATGTCCATGACGATCTGCGCCATCGGCTGACGACTGATGCGCATCTGCGCGATCATCTGCGCGGCGGCGGGGGGTAGCGGCGCGTTGATCGGGATCGCAAGCGACGCGGCGGGATCGCCTGGCGCTGGCGCAGGTTCATCACCGCGCGGGCCATAGCTCAGGCGTTCATCCAGTTTGAGGTTTGCCAGGTTGAGATTCTGGGTCCGATCCGCTGCAAACGCAGGGACGCTCATCCCGGCAAGGGCCAAACCCGCAACAAAGACACGCGCCTTCGTCATTCGATTATCACCTGCGAAACTCAACCGGTGATCACATTACGACGCGAATGTTTAGCGGGGCATGAACCGGGGGCCCGCGTGACTGTCAGTCCGTGATCAAGCGATAATGCAAAGTGGCGCGGCCATGTGCGGGAATGCGCGCCGCCCAAACGCGATGGCCATCGCGCAGGACCAAAGCCGAAGATGGGCCAACGATCGCCGGCGGGGGCGTCTGTTTGAACGTGCCCTCGAACTGGATGGCGAACGGGTTGGCATTGCTGACCGTGGTTGTCCGTGCCCCGCGCGCGGTTTCAGTCTGTAGCACGGAGACTTGCGGGGTCTGCGTGGTGGCGATTTCGACGCGGTCGTTGATGGCGCGATCGGTCAGCGTGCCCTCCCCCACGACCAGGGCATGGCCGCCCTGCTCCGCGATGATCCGGACTTTGCCGCCGGGAAGCGCGAGGCCCAGGCCATCCTCCTTGCGGTTGCGCGAGCGCACCAGCAACTGGGCCGCAGTCGAGCCATCCAGATCATCGAGCGCGGCGACATGCAGCACATCGAGCGCAACCGTGCGCGGATCGAACAGCGCGACCTGTTTCTGGCTGCGTGAGGCAACCGTGGTTGGCAGTGGCAGGCGAAACAGTTTCAGATCGCCGAGGTTTTCGGCTTGCGCGACGACCGCCTTGCGCATCGACGTGACCACGATTTCCGCCCGCATCATCATCGGCGCGGGCATAGCCATACCCGGAGGGGGCGGCGGAGGTGGCGGCGGCGGCGGTGGCGGAACGTTGTCGGAGGCTCGGGGAAAGCACTGATATGTCAGGCGACCGCCCTCATCCGCGCGTTCGTGCGCCTCGGTGAAATTCGGTTTGCCCGCGACGACCGCGGCCATGGCATGCGGGAAGCTTGTGACATCGGCGCTGGCCAGCGTGACCCAGGCGCTGAGCGTGCCATGGCGCAAATCGGGCGCGAGTTTCAGGACATAATCGGCGCGCCAGTCATAGTTCCACGCGAGATAGGCCAATTGCACCCGGACATGCGATGCCGAAGGGGCATCTGTCGCAATCGACAAGGTCGGCGAAGAAAACAGCCCATCGGGGACACCGGGATATGCGATCGAATCCGTGAACGGCCCGCACCTCATCGCTTCAAAGCCATGATCCGTTTCGACAATCGCCGCGCCATCGGGCGCCGAGCGGATCACTGCGCGTTCTTCGCGCACCGCGCCGGTTGCGGGGTCTTCGCGTCGCAAAGTGACCGGACGACCGAACCATCCGGCATAAAGATTGCGCGGGGATAGCAGTTGAGCATCGAGGTTTTTCTCGCGCACACCGACGGGCAACCCCGATACGACTACGCTTTCGGCCAGCATCCCCGCGGCGACCCCGGGAAAGCGGATCACCGCTGGTCCGGCCGGCACATCGATGTCGCGTGTTTCGGTAATCAACGCGTAGCCCGCCAGCCAGCGCGGGGGCTCGCCCGCATTGGCCGACCCAAGCCCGTATTGATCATACGGCGCGCTATAGATCGTGACGCTGCTATCGATCGGCGCCGACGCAGCCACGATCGTCTGCGCGTCTGCGCCGCGCGCACCAAGCACGATCAGGCCGGCCAGGATCAGGCGTAAGCGCAAGGTCACTCCGATCAGTAGCGCGTGTCGTATGTGACGGTCAGCGTCGCTTCGCCGTTGGCCGGGACAGCGACCTGCCACGCGCGTTCATCCAGCGAGCGTTGTTCGCCGGGCTGGCTTTCGCTGGGCACGCGGGTGTCGCTCCACCCGTTGTCGAGCCCGCTCTGCGTGACTTCGACGGTGACCGGCGTCGGGCGTGCATTGGTTACGCGATATTGCATCGTGGTCTGCCAATACGTGACAGCGTTATCGGCCGTGAAGACTTTGGTCGTTTTGCCGTCGGTCTTCACGCGCCAGCGCGCGCCGCGCTCCCATTCGCCGAGGTCGATTTTGGCGCGCTTGACCAGCGTGGGCTGAACTTTGACGTCGAAAGCATCGCCGGTCGGCAGCGCCAGGGTCGATCCCATCGGGGTGTGGTCGATTGACTGTTCGCCGATGAATTGCGGTTGCCCGCGCGCGTCGCGCATATAGACGCGCACCATGCCGGCGGGCAGCGCATCGCCGACGCCGGCGCTGGCGCCGGTGGAAAACCGGATCACGCTTTGTGCGCTTTGCGGTTCGGCGGCATCACTCAGCCAGCCGTTGCGATAGCTGTAGATCTTGCGCGCGGACGCACCCTTTACGTCCAGAAACGACACCTGTTTCTGCTGCGCATTGGCCAATGTCGTGCGCCCGGTGATCGGATAGACATAGAAATCGCCCAGCCGTTCGCGCCCGCTCGTCTCCGTGCCGGCCTTTTCCATCTGGGGCGCACGGCGCACGAAACCGCGGTTGGGTTGATAGTTGCCCTGGCCCAGCGTGTTGGCGACTTCGCCCGCCACCAGCAGCACATGCGCATTGGCGAAATTGGTGCCGGTGGTGTTGTTGAGCGTGATCCAGCCCTGCACGTCGATATGGCCCGCGCCGTCTTTGCCGCCGGCTTCGTCGAACAGCGCGACATAATCGGCCTTCCACGAGAAGCCGTGGCTCAGATAGCTGAGCGTCACGGGCCGAGCGCCCGATCGCGCCGAATCCAGCCGAACCGAAAGCGTCGGCCGCGCCTTCAACCCTGGCGGCAAGCCGGGGAACACCAGTCGCGACCGCGACATTTCGCCCAGGATCTCGATTCGACCGCCAACTTCCAGCAAAGTACCGCCGTTGTTGGCCAGCACTTTGGCGGGTTCGCCGCTGTCTGCCCCCGTCGTGGGGTTGGTGTGGACCAGCGTGACCGACTGCCCCACCGATTTGTCGAGCAGCCGCTGCGGCGACAGCAGATCGTAATCGAAATTCTGTTCGAGGATCGTCGCATCGGGCACGGTCAGCGACACCGTCTCGGGCTGAATCGCGGCCGACACATCGGGCAATTCGATCGCGACATCACCCCTGCCCGGATCGATCCGCCGCACATCCTCGATCAGCGCAAGGTCGTTGTTGTAGATCGTGACCGCAACGTCGCCCTGCGCCGATCGGGCCGGATCTGGCGCCGTCTGCGCCTGCGCAGCGCCCGAAACAAGCGCCAGCGCCGCCCCTGCGATTCGTCCAATGCCGGCCATGCTCTCGTCCCTCGTTCCGCGTTCTGGGTGACGCTGTAACCAAAGGTAACGAGACGGCGGATGAACGACGAACAAATTATGCGGCCAGTCACGCGATGAATTATGGGCCTCCGTTTACCCCACCCTACACGTCATCCCGGGCTGGACCCGGGATCCCGCTTCCTTGCTTGCTTGATGGAGGCGCAAGATTTGACCTCCCGCTGAGTCCTTCTCGTGTTCGGCGGAATGGCTCCTGCCAAATCTCAATGACCGCGACTCAAATTGTGCCCCCCGGCAAACGTTTTATGCCTCCGGCGGGCAAGGGCCAGGGGCCCTTGCATCCCATTACCGTCCGCGTTGATTTGTCTGTTCGGCGATCCATCCCGCCGCTGCGTCGGGAGACGATAACGCCGCTTCGCGGGGGGGCGCAAACGCATAGTCAGCGCGCAGGTCAAGACGGGTAACGGGTTCCTAGGGCAATGGCCCTAGGCCGCCGGAGGCCCTGAACTAAACCGACAGGTTCGTATGATTGTAATTTGGGGTCAGCCCGCGCGGAATTCCTCGGCGCGCACGTAAAGAAAAGTGGGATCCCGGATCAAGTCCGGGATGACGAGATTGGGCTATGTTGGCGCGCATGGAGCTTGAGCCGGGATCCGGCTTGTTCTTGAGCCTCGTCCGAGCAAGGAAGGAAGCTGGATCCCGGGTCGAGCCCGGGACGACGTGGTGTTGGGTGGCATGTAGGCGCGAGATTTGCGCGTCTGGTCAGTCACCCGCAATGCGCGCCGGGGCGGAGCGCGAAGACGTGGACGTATTTGACATCGAGGACCGAGGGGTTGGGTGTCTGTGCGATCGAGAAGCCGGAGCCGAGTGCCAGGTTGACCATCGGGATCAGGGGGAAGACGTGCTCCTTTGGCGTCGGGCTTTGCCAAATCAGCCGGCCGTCGAGATAGTAGCCGATGGTTTGGGGGGTTACTTTGACGCCGTAGTTGTGAAATTCGGTGACCAGCGTTTCGGGGCGGACCGGGATTGTTGATCCGTTGTGTTGTTCGGTTGCCTTGTCGTGGGTCCAGAGGTGCGTGGTGACGTGATAGGTCATTGGGAACTGGCCGTAATATTCGATTACGTCGAGTTCGATCGTCGGGCGTTTGTCGCTTGGGGGGTGCAGGCTGGCGAGCCAGAATGCGGGCCAGGTGCCTGGGCCGGGGGGCAGTTTCATCCGCGCTTCGAAATATCCGTAGCGTTCGCCGTGGCCATGGCCCGCGCCATCGCCCGCGGCGATCAGGCCGGATTGCCACGCGCCGGTTGCGGTTTTGTGCGCGGTGATGTGCAACATCGCGTGGTCTACGGTGAACGGGCTGTCGGCGCCCGGATCGGCAAACCGCGCATCGCCGAAATCGCCGTTCCACGGGGTATGTGCGATCCAGTTGGCTTTCCCGCTCAGGTCGCGGCTGGCGACGTGGAAATCGGAGAAATCCTCAGAAAATGACGGGATCATCCCGCACATATCGAGTTGATCGCTGTTTGGTCGGGCGCTTGCAGGCGTTGCCAGCGTGAAGGCGGGTATCAGGAGTGCGAGCCCGTGGCGAAAATTGCGCATGCTATGTCCTTACGCTTTTCCGGGGGGGGGGGGGGTCAGGCCGCCGCCAGGGCGGTGACTGGTGACAATTGCAGCACCGAGCGCATGCCGGTGCGTACGCCGCGGCTGCGCAGCGCCAGCGCAGCGCCGCTGAGGATCGCGAAATCGCTGCCCGGGTCGCAATTGGCGGCGGTCACGCTGGCGATCACGATCGCCATCAGCATCGCCCACGCGCAGGCGCCCGCCACCGCCATGTCGGGATCGGGCATCGGGATATATGTCGACCAGCGCAGCGGTTTGAACGCGAGCAGGACATGCATGGTCAAGGCGACGGCCCCGATCACCCCGACGCAGCCCAGCACCGCGGTCAGCAGGCTGGATGAGCGGAAACTGCCCGGGCCGACGCCGATGCCCCAGGTGCCCACGAACGCCTGGTACCCCTGCAGCGCCCAGAACCGGCGCTGGATGCCCGATTCCGATGACATCTTGTCGAGCAGCAGATGCTGCGCAAATGTGGTGATCTTTTCGACGAGCTGCGGTTGCCAGATCAGCACCAGCCCGCACGCCACCACGCCCATGATCCCCAGCGCGCCCAGCCACAGCGCGCGATCGACCGGCAGCGCGCCGGGAATGACCAGGCTGCGCACCACCAGCAGGCCGAGCCATATGCCGATCGCTAGATAGGCAGTCGTCGATGTGCTGGCGAGCAGGGCCGCGCCGAGGCACAGCGCCGCCGCGCCGGTCAGCCAAGGCGAAACCCGCCGCAGCCAGCACTCGGCCAGGAACACGAACCAGATCGCGCCATACCCGGCATAGGCCGACGGTTCGGGCGAAATGCCCGACATGCGCGACAGGCCCTCGATCTGCTGATCGAGCTGCGCATAACTGCCGTTGCGGAAGAACCCGAGCGCCAGATCGATCGCGGTGCCTTTGCCGAGCACCGAGGCAAAGCCCAGCGCCGCATGGATCATCCCGACAATCGCGATCGTGCGCACCATGGTCGTGCGTCCGCCCGGAGCCTTGCACGCGACATGCGCGACCGTAGCCGCGATCAGAGTGCCGACGAGATAGACCGACGACGTCAGGTTTTGCGCCGAGGCCTCGAACGGTTTTGTCGCGAGCAGGAAGCTCAAACGGTCGGTAAATGTGCCGACGCCCTGCGCGCGCAGCGGGGCAAAATTGAACTGGCCGGCAAAAAGGCGCGGCCCGACGAAAGCCATGAGCACGCCATAGGCGACGAATACGCCGAGCCAGGCATTGGCCTCTATCGCATTGATCGTTGGGCGCAATTGGCCCGATCCCGGCACCAGCAGGCGCATGGTCATGAATAGCAGCGCGAAGTCGAGCGGCGGGATCGACGACCCGGAACCCAGCGAGCCCAGCACGATCGCTGCCGATCCGGCGAACAGCGTGGTGACCAGGAGGAAGGCGAACATCGCCTCGACACTGCCGGCCAGGAACAGGACCAGCCCGACCAGAACCTGGATTGCGCCGATGATCGTCAGTTCCATGACTTGAATCCCCGTTTAACGTCTTTGCGCAGGTGCTGATGATTGCAGAACAACACAGGCCTGGTTCTTCATTTCAATGTCATTCCCGCGGATGCGGGAATCCAGGCCCGGCGTTTCGACATCAAGTAACGTTGCGCCCAGACACTGGATTCCCGCATTCGCGGGAATGACTCTGAGGGTTGGGCGATCGCGCGATTAATACTGCACCCACGTGAGCAGGGCTTGCGCGGGACATCGCCAGCAGAATGCGCCCGCCCGCCCACATCAGGAATAGTACCGGCGATAGCTCTGGTAGAACGCATCTTCGCCGTAGCCGAACCGTGCCTGTTTGTGCATGTCGACCCGGGTCAGCGCGACGCCTGCCAGTTGCACCCGATTGCCCGGCAGCAGACGCAGCGCCGCGCGCAGCGCGTTGTCCGGCGTCTTGCGCCACCGCACCACGAAGACCGAGGCGTCGGCCTTGCCCAGTACCAGCCGCGCATCCGCAATCGGCAGGACCGGCGCGGTGTCGATGATGATCGCATGATACCGTGTGCGCGCCAGTTCGAGCAGGCGGTCCATTTCGACCCCGGTCAGCAGTTCGGGCGCGCCGGTCGTATCAGGCGACACCGGCAGGATCGCCAGGCCCGTGGCCGCATCGATCGCGATCGCGGCATCGAGTTCAGCCTCTCCGCGCAACACTTCGACGAGGCCAGGCCGGGTCTCGCGATCGGTCACGAATTCGCTGACCCCCTGGCGCCGCAGATCGCAATCGATCAGCAGCACTTTGTCACCCGAGGCCGCCATCGAGCGCGCCAGGCATATCGACGTAGTGGTCTTGCCCTCGTCGGGCAGCGACGACGTGATCGCGATGACTTTGGCATTGGTCGTGTTCATCGCAATCGACGCGCGCAGCGAGCGGAAGCTTTCGGCAAAGGCCGATCGCGGATTGTCGATCAGCGCGTCGAGCGGGCTGCGTTTGGCGCCGCGCGCCACGACCGAGCCCAGCGAAGGCACCGAACCGAGATAGCGCACGCCCAGCCGCTGTTCGATATCGTCACCCGTGGTGATCCCGCTGTAATTCAGCTCTGCCAGGAATGCGGCGGCGACCCCCAGCCCCAGCCCGATCGCCAGCGACAGGATGAGGTTGATCATCACATGCGGGCTGTCGGGGACGAGCGGCACCGGCGCGGGGTGCAGCATTTCGGCGTCGGCCTGTTCGGTGCCTTCGCGCGCGGTCAGCTCCTTGTACCGGTTCAGATAGCTCTCATACAGCGCATTGGACGTTTCAGACCGTTTCTCCAGGTCCTGCAATCCGGTCTTGGCCGAATTGCTGACCGCGAGCGTACCGCGCGACTGGCTGAGCGAGCCCGACAGCGAGGCGAGCCGCTGGTTTGAGGCCTGCGCCTTGGATTCCAGCCCGGAAACGACCCGGCGCGTTTCGCCCGCGACCTCGTCATCGATCGCGTGCAAAGTGGCGCGCGCCTTGATCACATCGGGGTGCAGGCTGCCATAGCGCGCCTGCAGCGAAGCCAGCTCGCCCGCCGCGGTGGCCTGTTGTGCGCGCAGGGCCGCGATCGCCGGCGATGCCAGTGTTTCGCCGACCCCGTCGCCGGTTGTGCCCCCGGTAAGTTGATGCCGCGCCGCATCGAGCCGCGCCGCATCTTCCGCCTGTTCGGCACGGGCCCGCGCCATATCCTGATTGTAGGACGAGATTTCCTGCTCGGTCAGCGTGCCCTGGTTGGTGCTGAGCAGGTTGTGCGCGATGCGATAGTTCTGCTCTGCGGCGCTGTCGGCCAGCGCCTGGCTGCGCAATTGGTCGAGCCGCGCAGAAATCAGGCCGGTGGTCTGGCGCGCGGCGTCGCGCTTGGCGGCGAGCGCGCCGCGGGTGAATTGTTCGGCAAAGGCATTGGCGATTGCAGCAGCCTGGGCGGCGTTGTGGCTGTCGTAGGTAATGCCGATATCGTACGTCGATCCGATCCGCTGCACGCTGATGTGCTTGCGCAAAGTGTCGATCGTGGCGAGGCGCGGCGCGGCGTGACCGGCCTCGGCGGTGATATGCGGGTCCTTGTCGAGGCCCAGCCGGTCGATCACCGCATTCATGTTGTCGGTCGAGGTGACTTGCGCGACTTGCGTGTCGACAAAGGCGTCGGTCGGCGCCTGCTGTTCGGGCGCGCGGTCGTTGTTGCTGGTCGGCGCGATCGAGGCGGTCTTGCTGTTGAGCGTGACGTCGGCGTGCGCGACATAAATGCGCGGCGACAGCGCGGTGATCCCTGCGCCGATCGCCAGCGCCCCGCCCAGGACCGAGACAAACAGCCCCGATCGGCGGCGGAATATCCCGATCAGGAATTTCAGGTCGATCCGGTCGCTGGTGACGGCGGGCGATATACGCGGTTCGGCCTGCCAGGCTGGCAGAACATCGCCCGCCATCAGGCCGCGGCCGGTCGCTGCGTTCAGAGCGCCGCCGTTTTGATCCAATGTGTTGACAGCCGTGGTCACGGATATGCTCCTTCGCTGACGATTGCGCGTGATGTGGTGCCGTGCCCGCAGGACGGGTCCCTGGGCTGCGAATGTCAGACTAGGCGACCGCGCCCGGTGCGAAAGGCGAAGCATATCCGCAGCGGAGGGAAAACGTCGGCGACGGCTCTTGCCATTGCGGCTTTGGCGCGGGGTCTGGCGATGCCGCGCGCACCCTTGTGCCGGGGGTTGCGACTTGGGGCTGTCACCTACGGAAAACTGCTAAGGAAACCATTCCTGGCGGCCTTGCGAAACCCGCAAATTGCCGGTGTCGCACGGTGCTCCGGGGCTGGCGGATGCGGGCCGAAACGCGCCGTGGCGAGCCCGAGATTATCTCCATGACGGATTTTTCGTTACGGCGCGACCGATTGAGCTTTTCGGTGACAGGCATAAAAACGGGGGAGAGCGGCAGCTTTGCGGGACGCGCATGTCCCGATTGGCATTCGCCGTCATATCAACGGCTTCACCGGAACAGATGGGGATTACCATGCACAAAATCGCGAGGAAGACGGCCATGGCGGCCATGATCATGCCGATGATGCTGCCGATTCTGACAGGGTGCACGGGCGAGAAAGTCGCGCCATTGGCCATGGCCGACATGCCTGCAACGCGCGCATCGGCCGGGTACCACCTCGGTTCGGGCGACAAGCTGCGGATCACGGTTTACAACGAGCCCGCGCTGACCGGCGAATACAGCGTGACGCCGGCGGGCGCGGTCGCCTTTCCGCTGATCGGCACGGTGGCTGTGGCCGATCATACGATCGAGCAGGTGACCAACGACATCACCCACCGGCTCGACAAGGGCTATGTGCAGGACCCGCGGGTCAGCGTCGAAGTGATGAACTTCCGCCCGTTCTACATCCTTGGCGAAGTCAACAAACCGGGCGAATATCCCTATTCGTCAGGGCTTACCGTGGAAAAGGCGGTCGCCCTGGCCGGCGGGTTTACCTATCGCGCCAATGCCCGCACGGTGTTCGTGCGGCGCGACAATGGGCCGGGCGAAGGCAGCGTGCAGCTGCGCGGTGTGCCGGTTTCGGTTTTGCCGGGTGATACGATCCGTATTGGTGAGCGGTATTTCTGATAGCGGACCGCCTGTGTTCAACTGAAGTAATGCGCTGATATTTCACAAGTTCCGCTCATCCAGAGCTTGTCGAAGGACGCGCGCCAACGCTGGCCCAGCGCGACAGCAACATCGCCTGGATCGACCCTAGCGCGCGTCCTTCGACAAGCTCAGGATGAGCGAGGTTTGTGAATTTTTATCCAATGTTGGCGGTTCGCGAAGTGTGATTTTGGTAGGTCCGCCTCGGACTGAAAACCGGGTAGCCGAGCCAGCTGTGCTGCAGATCAATGGACGCCCATTTGACAGGCCACATTTTGGACAGAGGCTGATTGGTCTATGCTCGATTGAAGGTAATATCCTGTTATTCCACAAACCCCGCTCATCCTGAGCTTGTCGAAGGACACGCGCCAACGCTGGCCCAGCGCGACAGCAAGATCGCCTGGATCGACCGTGGCGCGCGTCCTTCGACAAGCTCAGGATGAGCGAGGTTTTTGAGTTTTCATTGCAAAGTTAGCGGTTCGCGAAGTCTGAATTTGGCAAGTTCGCTACGACGGTGAACCGGTTAGCCGAGACAATAGCTCGGCAGGCCTGTTCGATCGCGCCCGCCCACGCCCCGCTGGCCGCGCATGTGCGTGGCCGACTCGGGGTCACATAGTGGCGCAACGCCGAAATCCCATGGCATAACCGGGTGTGACTGGCCACGCCGGGCGCAGTCACTGCATCCGATTCCGATCGACCAGGCGCCATTTCGACGGCTTCATGCGACTGATTTCGTGCCCGAAGTGCGTTACCATGCGCGTGTTTGCGTTTGCGCTGCCCGCATTGCACTGGCACACAAGGCTCCTGCCTATCCAGTCGCAAGCCGCGTATCAGCGCGATTTGCGAAATACTGCAGCGCGGCATGAATTGTTCGTAATACAGCGGCGGACCATTACTCCATTTCGGTTTTTCGGTGAGATCACTGGATATCCCCACCTCCGTACAACTGCATAGTGTGCGGGATTGCCAAACCGTAGCCATGCGATTAACTGTTTATACGGGTTTTTCCCCTAAGTATGGGGTTGACCGTCAAACCTCGCTTGATCCTTGGCCAGTGGCCAGGATCGATTGGGCATAAGATGGCAGTAGAGCGGAGGGAAATATCTCCCGACCTGCAATGATGCCACTGTAGTCGCCAAGAACATGCGCACAAATTGCGTATTGCAATGCGGGGATGCCAAATGGAAAAAACAATCTGGAGCGATGCTTCACTCGATCAGTCTTATACGCAGTCGAACATGCAGTCCTACACAGTACGCGATTTTACACGGGAACGTGGCCGCGAACCCGGCGGACTCGATGCAGCGCGCGGCCTGATTATCGGCCTCGCGATCAGCCAGGTGTTCTGGCTGGCCCTGGCGGCTTGTCTGGTTCTGTTCTGGACGCACCATATCTGACGATCTGCGCGTGCGGAAACGCACGCGCGATCAGTCCATACCGAAATCCAAGCGCGCCGTGCGTGCGCGCCGAGCCGGTTATCAGCAGGCGCCTCGTCCGCTCAGCACGGCGGGCACGGTGCGCGCCAGGATCAGCAGGTACAGCCGCAGCGATCGTCCGCGCGCAAATGCGACATCGAAGGCCACCCGGCGGCGGTACGACGTATCGGCATCGCGCTGCACCTGCCACAGACCGGTGACACCCGGACGCACGCGGCAATAGATCGCATAGTGCCGGCCATAGCGCGGGATTTCAGCCTCGACGATCGGGCGCGGCCCGACCAGGCTCATATCGCCCCACAGTACCGTGAACAGTTGCGGCAGCTCGTCGAGGCTGGTGCGGCGCAGGAACCGTCCGATCGAGGTCACGCGCGGATCGCGGCGCAATTTCTGGCTTGTCTGCCACTCCGCGCGTGCTTCGGGATCGCTGTCGAGCAGAGCCTTGAGCTGCGCATCGGCATCGATCGCCATCGTGCGGAATTTCAAACAGGCAAACCGCCGGCCGTGCCGCCCGACGCGGCGATGCGCAAACAGCACGGGGCCCGGGCTGGTCAGTTTTACCGCCAGCGCCACAAATACCATCACCGGAAACGCGATGAGCAGCGCGATCAGCGCGCCGACGATGTCGAACAGGCGGATCAGGCTGTCATCGATGGCCATCCAGGCCAGCGCGTCGCCGACAGGGTAACGCCGCCCCGGAACGGTTGCGCCCGCACCGGCAATGGCCACGTCCCCTGCAACGGCTGGCTCCAGCGATGCGAAACCGGCCTGGACGGGGGATCGCTGGAAAATCAGCTTTGGCCGGAACGGCAATTTTTCCTGCGCGGGCAGCACAGCATCGTCGGGATCAAGATGGGCGATGCCGGGTGGCAAGGTAGCGGACTGGACGGGGGATGAAATGCGCGGGCGCAACGGGCGTCTCCCTTTTGCTCGGTCGATCGCGACGGCGCGATCATGCAAACGGGACGATGGCGGTCGCAGCGCCGCAGGTCAGCGAGGGATAGACCCGGGACGGTTCGATTGGGGCTTCGTTACGTGCCGAAGCATGGCGCGGGCATCGCGGTCAGCGCAGATATCCCAGCGCCCACAGGATGATCACCCACAGCCCGCCCGAACCGACCAGCGGCACCGCCAGGCGTACCCAGCCAGGATAGAGCCGGACCGGCGTTTCCGCTGGGGCTTCCGAGAAAGCCCATAGATTTCGGTGCATTGCGTGGACAGGAGACGCGACGAAGCCATCATGGTCGCGCGCCGCGCGGGGGCGGACCGGCGCATCGGCATCGGGTTCGGGACGGAAACTGTATTTGCGCTGGGGCATGGCATCACCTCGACAGCGCGTGGCGTACCGCAGTCTCGCTTAATTCACGCGCCGGGGCGCATAAGCATTATCCCGCATTGCGCGCTTCGGCAGGCGCATCGCCGGTCCCTCACCGGATACCTCCAAAATCGATCAAATTATCCCCGCATTGCACCATCGAGCGGTTCGCCAAAAATCGGATACCCCGCGTCGGACGGAATCAGCAGCCAGCGCACCCCGTCGCGCATCTCGCTCCACGGCGAAATGGTCTGCACCGGCGTCGCCAGCGCATGGTCGCGCGCCGCGGCGAAATCGGGCCACAGCGCCAGGCGTTCCAGATTGCGGCGCGTCGGGAATATCACCTTGATCCGCCCCGCGTCGGCCAGGTCGAGCGCCTCTTGCGCCGTCGCCCAGAACACATGGCTGGTTTCGGTCGCATCGGCGGCCAGTTCGAGCGCGCCGGTCCCGACATCGGCCAGATAGAAGCGGGTGTCATAAACGCGCACTTCGCGATGCCGCGGGAACCAGCGGGCAAAGGGGACGAGGCTGTCGAAGTCAATCGCCCAGCCCTCGACCTCCAGGATCGTAGCGAGCGTCTCACCGTCGAGCAATCGCCGGCGTGCGTCGATCGCGCGCGACGCGGTGATCACGCCTGTCACCCCGACGATCAGCCCGGTTTCCTCGAGCGTTTCGCGAACCGCAGCGACCCGCGCAGCCGCATCCTCGGAATCAAGCGCCGCGACTTCGGGCTGCGAGGCCGCCAACTGCTGGGCGAGTGCAAGATCCGCCGGATCGACCGCGCCACCTGGAAAGACCGTCGCGCCGCCGGCAAACGCCATGCTGCCCGATCGTTCGAGCAACAGCACTTGCGGAGGTCCGCCATCGCCACTGCGCCGAAACACCACCACCGTCGCGGCTGGTCGCGCCGCCGGTGCATCCTTTGACCCATCGTTTGTTTTTTGCATCGATGCACGATGGAACGATCGGGCAGGCTTGCCAAGGGGCGATCGCGCCGGACTGGTACTTCATCGAGCTGTCGGTAAATTTTACAAATGCCTTGAGCGGTAGATCGGCATTTGCGGCAAATAGCGCGGATTTTCGGCAATCACGCGAATTGGCACGGTCCATGCATAGTATGGTTTGTCCCTAAGATGCCCCCAAGCTGATGAGGCGGAGCCAGTTCCCCGACTACCAAGGCTCCGCCTCTCAAGCACCAACGAATTCAATCCCCTAAGGTCGCTTAGTTCCCCAAAGCGCCCTTCCCCTGAGTGCCCTGAAGATAGTTCGGTCTCCCCCCGACGCCTTCGTGTCCCCAAACAAAAAGCGGCCCCTGCATCACGCAGGGGCCGCTTTTTGTTTATAGGGGTCAAACCGCGCGGCAAAACTTTGCCAGATCGCGGCAGAACTCAGCTTGCGCGGGCGACGCCGGATTCGGTCACGAGCGTTTCGAGTTCGCCCGCTTCGTACATTTCCATCATGATGTCCGACCCGCCGACGAATTCGCCTTTGACGTAAAGCTGGGGGATCGTCGGCCAGTCGGAAAACGCCTTGATGCCCTGGCGCACTTCGCTGTCCTGCAAAACGTCGACAGTCGAATATTCGACGCCCAGTCGTTCCAGGATGGCAATCGCGCGGCTGGAAAACCCGCACTGCGGAAACAGCGGCGTGCCTTTCATGAACAGGACCACGTCACTGCCGTTTACGATTTCGGTCAGGCGGGCGGTGGTGCTGGTGCTGGTCTGCAACATGGCTGGGCGGTCCTTCGGGAATGGGCAGGAGATCTGGGTTTAACCAGTGTTGGATTTCAGGTGGGAACGGCAGTCGTCAATTGCAAGGCATGCAATGCGCCGCCCATGCGCCCGCCAAGCGCGGCATAGACCGCCTTGTGCTGCGCCACGCGGCTGATGCCGGCAAATGTGCCCGACACGACATGCGCGGCGTAGTGATCGCCGTCGCCGGCCAGGTCGGTGATCGTCACTTGCGCATCGGGCAGCGCCGCGCGGATCATCGCGGAAATATCGTCAGCGGCCATAGCCATCAGCTGTCTCCCATCAATTGGCGGCGAGCGTCGACCGTTCTGGCCGACAGCGACGCCCGTACTTCGGCTTCGGACACATCGGCGCCCGATTGCAGGATGTCGCCCAGCACTTTGCGGATGACATCCTCATCGCCCGATTCCTCGAACTCGGCCTGGACCACCGATCGCGCATACGATTCGGTCTCGGCCTGGTCGAGCCCCATGCGTACCGCCGCCCATTGGCCCAGCAACTTGTTGCGGCGGGCCTGGATGCGGAACATCATTTCCTCGTCGTGGGCCAGCCCGGTTTCGGGGCCGGTCTTGGCGCGATCTTCAAAACCCTTCATCGCGTCAGTCCCTTTTCGACGATCCTGTCCCTGCGATAGGCAGCCTGCCCCGTTCGAGCAAGCACTGTCGTCAGGAAAGGGTGATCAGGGTGCCGTAAGGTTCGTTTCAGGGGTCGCGGTCAGCCCGGTCCATGCGGCCAGGAACGCCATGACATCCGCGCCGCCCGCGATCGTCTTGTCCAGCGGGCGCCCGCCGCCATGGCCGGAATCGCTTTCGACGCGCAACAGATGCGGCCGGTCGCCGATCGCGGCGGCCTGCAGCGCGGCGACGTATTTGAAACTGTGCGCCGGGACCACGCGATCGTCGGTATCGGCCGTCGTGACCAGGATCGCCGGGTAGTCATGCCCGCCGGTGATATTGTGATACGGCGAATACGCCCTCAACGTGCGCCAGTCCGCCTCTCGCGCGGGGTTGCCATAGTCGTCGATCCACGACCGGCCTTGGGTAAACCGGTCGAACCGCAACATGTCCATCACCCCGACATCGGGATTGGCCGCGACGAACAGGTCGGGTCGCTGGTTGATCACAGCGGCGACCATCATCCCGCCGTTCGATCCGCCCTGCGCCGCCAGGCCGCCTTTGCGCGCGATGCCCGCGTGCACGAGGTAATCGCCGGCCGCGATGAAATCGTCGAAACTGTTCTGCTTGTGCGCGCCGCGCCCCGCCTCGTACCACGCCGGGCCCAGTTCGCCGCCACCGCGCACCGATGCCACCGCAAACACGCCGCCCGCCTCCAGCCAGGCCATGCGCCACGGCGAATAGCCCGGGTTCAGCGCGATATCGAACCCGCCATAGCCATAGAGCAAGGTCGGCGCCGCCTTGCCGACAAGGACGCGTTTGCGCACGATCGTCAGCGGCACCATCGTGCCGTCGTGCGACGGGAACTGGCGTTCCTCGACCACATAATCGGCCGGATTGAACGGCACCGCGGGGGTTGCAAACGGAGTCACGCGCCCGTTGTGCAGATCCATGCGATAGATCGCCGGCGGCTGATTGTAGCTGGAATATTGATAGAATGTCTCGGAATCGCCCGGCCGGCCGGCGAACCCGGTCGCCGCGCCATTGCCCGTGATCGTGATCGCCTGCGACGGGCGCCCGTTCAGATCGGTGACGACCGCGACGCGTTGCCCGCCTACGAGATACGACAGGATCAGCCGGTCGCCGACGATCCGGCCCGTTTCCAGCAAACTGCGGCGTTCGGGGATGACGGTGGTCACCGCCAGTTTGAGATCGGGATGCGACGTCGGCGCCGATCGGCTGTCGCGCGGCGCCAGGTCGATCCGCACGATCCGGTAATTCGGCGCGCCGTCGTTGGTGACGAACCACAAGCGGTCGCGGTCGCCATCGACCAGTTTCCAGTCATGATCGAGCCCCGGCACCAGCGGCAGCACCGCAAAATGCCCCCCGACACGTGGCGCCGACAGATCGATCAAATGGATCGCGCGCGTCGCCCCAGTGCCCGCTTCGGTCGAGATAACCGCCCAGCGTCCGTCCGCCGTGACTTGCGCCTTGTGGCCCCAGTTCGGATGGTCGGGGCTCGCATAGACGAGTTCATCGGCATCCTGCGCCGTGCCGACGCGGTGAAACCAGACCGCCTTGTCGAGCGCCTGCGCCTGGAATTCGTCCTCGGCGCGCGGCGCGGGATAGCGCGAATACAGGAACCCGCCATCGCCGACCCAGCCGATCAGCGTGTCATTGGCCCATTCCAGACGATCGGCCAATGGGTTGCCGCCTGCGGTGTCTGCATCGACAATCCTGATCGTGCGCCAGTCGCTGCCCGCGTGCTGTTCGCTATACGCCAGGTAGCGCCCGCTGGGCGAAGGCACCCAGGCGTCGAGCGCAAATGGCACGGCGGCCGAATTGGGATCGATCAGCATGCGGTCCGCGCCCGCAAGGCCATCACGCACATACAGCGCCGACTGGTTCATCAACCCGCTGTTGCGCACGAAGAAATAGCGGTGGCCGGCTTTGCGCGGCAGGCTGTAGCGCTCGTAATCGTAGAGCGTGCGGAGCCTTTGCGCGAAATCGTCATGCCCGGGCAACGCCGCGAGATACCCGCGCGCGAGGGCGTTTTCGCGTCCGACCCAGTCCGCGACCGCGTGATCGCTGCGGATATCCCCCTCAAGCCAGCGCCACGGATCGGCCACGGTTTCGCCGAACATATGGTCGCTGATCCCGTCGCGGCGCGCCACCGGATAGCGGGATGCCGGCAGGGTCAGCGCGGGCTTGATGACGTCAATCGGGGTGGAATGGCTGGTCTCGGACGCAGCAAGAGAAGGCGCAGAAGCAGTAGCCGCCTCGACATCGGCCTTATCGGCGCTGCCGTTACCGGCCAGCGCTGGCGCCGCATACAGTGCAAGGCCAAAGGCGCTGCACAGCAACACCCGTTTCAGGCCGATCCATTCCCGTTTTGTCATAGTCTTATCGCCATCTGCCATAGCATGACGACGAGGCCACAACGAGGGGATTCTACGCGTCGCGCTGTGCCAGCAAGGCACGCGGCAACAGGAACACCAGCGGCATCGCCAGCACCGATGTGGCCGTGTTGATCAGCACCAGCCCGTTGAAATGCCAACCATAATGGTCAAGCAGATTGGCCCCGATGATATCCGTGCCAAACAGCGCAAAACTGCGCACGCTGATGATCAGTGCATAACCCAGGCTCTCACTACCGCGCGGCGTCGCCCGCGCCGCCAGGTCCAGAAATGCCAATTCAGCCAGCGCAAAGCCAACGCCGTTCAACGCCTCGATCGCAAACGCCGCCGGAATGCTGTTGTAAAACAGATACATCAACTGCGTGCACGCATTGGCGCCGATCCCGAGCAGCAGTAACGACTGCAGCGACAACCGCCGGCACAACCGCGTGTACACCAGCGCCGTTGCAATCCCCGCGAAATACGCCGCGAAAACGAGCCACCCCTGCCCCCCGGTCGTCATGTGCAGGTCGTTCTGCTGCCGGAAAAACAACGCGCTCTCCGTCCCCGGCGCGATAAAAAACATCAGCATGATCGCCGCCGCCGCCCACATCGGCCGCGCCTGTCCCATCACGCGCAACTGATCCCACAACGCCGAAACCGGCCGCGCCGGCAAATGCGGCTCCCGCAGGAAAATCGCCGCCACCGGCACCAGCGACAGCGTAATCATCGCGCAAGCCAGCGCCGTCCAACTGAAATCGACCCCCGCCAGATACCCCGACACCGGCGCACCCACCAGGAAACACAGCGAATTCGTCGCCTGCCGCAACCCCGCCAGCTTCCCCGCCGTCCCACTCGCCTGCGCCGTCTCGACCAGCAGTCCGCCAGTCGCGCAACTGACCAGAACCATCGCCGAAGACGTCAGCGTCATCGCCAGAAACAACGGCGCATAATCATGCGGCAACAACCCCACGGTCGCCCACCCCATCGCCGCCAGCACCGACCCGATGATCATGTACGACCGCCGCCGCGATCCAAACACCGGAAAAGCGTCAATCACCGCGCCGAACAGCGGCTGCAAATACCACGCAAACCCGGTCACAAACAAAAACGCCGCCATCCCGGAGCGATCGAGATGCAGATCGTTCTTCAACAGATTGCGCAGCGGAATCCGGGCGAGCACTTTCTCCTGCGCCAGCGACGTCGCCACGATCCCGATCATCACCACAAAACTGGCGCGCCAGAACGGGACCGACGGATGTTCGTCGGGTCGCACCACGTTGGTGTCGAAATCCTCGACCGTGATCGGCTTGCCCATTTGGCCTGTTTAGGCGTGCTCGCGTCTTGCGGGCAGCCTTTTTAAGGGAGGAAGGTTTGCCTCCGGCGGGAAAGGGCTTGGCCCTTTCATCCCTTTACCTTCTTGCTTTGCGTGTCTCGCTGGCGGTAGCGTCTTGACCTTGGCTTATAGCCTGCGGCGCAAGGGAGCATATGATGGCCTTTGATTCTGAGCTCGACCTCGTGCTCGAACGCACGGTCAAGGCTACGCCGGCGCAGTTGTGGCGCGCGTGGACCGAGCCAGATGTTATCCGGCAGTGGTTTGCGCCAAAGCCCTATGGCGTGGCCAAAGTCGCGATCGACTTGCACCCGGGTGGCCGTTCAACATCGTGATGTGTTCGCCCGAGGGTGAAGCTTTTCCCGAAAATGCGGGATGCATCCTGGTTGTCGAGCCCGAGCGGCGGCTGGTCTGGACCGACGCGCTTGGGCCTCAATTTCGGCCCACTGTGCAGTCGTTCATGACTGCGGAAATCACGATGGAGCCTGCACCGGACGGCTCGAATTATCGCGCGCTGGTGCGGCACAAGAGCGTCGAAGATCGCGTGAAGCATGAAGAGATGGGGTTTGCCGAGGGTTGGGGTATTTGCCTTAGCCAGTTGGATGAGCTTGCTCAGTCGCTTTAGTTTTAGGTCCCTGTCGCGGACGACGCCTTGCGCCCAAAAGCGCGAACATAAGTTTATCGTCGTCCCGGACTTGATCCGGGACCCCACTTTCCTGGATCGGGCGCCTAACGCATCGAGCCGAGAATCGGCCCCACCGCGCGAGGGCAAAAAGCCCTCTCCCTGAAGGGGGAGGGGCCGCGTGGTGGTGTACGGCGCCGCGGTGTTGCATGACCAATCGGCAGTCGGACACCCCTCCCCAACCCCTCCCCTGAGGGGCGGGGCTATGTTGCATTGCGCGGCTAAGCTGTGCGCAACCCGGACTGATGCAGATTATTGGCTCGATGCTCTAAAGCAGAAAGGCAGTGGGGTCCCGGATCAAGTCCGGGACGACGAGATAGGCAATGTTGGCGCGTAATATGCAGCCTCGCGCCGGAAGACATAAAAAGCCGCTGCGCCCAAAACGCAACGGCCGGAACGACACGCGAAGCAAGACGGTAACGGGTTCCTAGGGCAATGGCCCTAGGCCGCCGGAGGCCCTTAAACGCCCGCCGGAGGCCCTTGAACGCACGCAAAGCACAAAGAAAAAGGGCGGCGCCCGTCGGCACCGCCCCCCAACGAGACCGTTGATCTTGCGATCAGGCGGCTTCGTATTCGTCTTCGTCCGCGGTCATCACCGGGCCGGAATCCTGGCCCTTGGCGGATGTGTCGCGGTCGACGAGTTCGATAACGGCGATGGGAGCCGAGTCAGAGGCGCGGATACCGGCCTTGATGATCCGGGTATAGCCGCCCTGGCGATCGGCGTAGCGTTCGGCCAGGACTTCGAACAATTTCTTTTCCTGCGTCGCGTCGAGCAGGCGCGCGTGCGCCAGACGACGGTTGGCCAGGCCACCGTGCTTGCCGAGGCTGATCAGCTTTTCCACGTAGGGGCGAAGTTCTTTCGCCTTTGGTACGGTCGTGGTGATCTGTTCGTGCTTGATCAGCGATGCTGCCATGTTGCGCAGCATTGCGATACGGTGGGCGGAAGTGCGGCCGAGTTTACGGCCACCCATTTTATGACGCATGTTTCATTCCGTTCGTTAAGGGTCCGTATCAGGTAACCCAGACCTGGCCGATGTTTTGGACGGGGTGGCCGTGTATGCCCCGGGGTAGAACTCCTGGGATTAACCCAGAAGTTCCTGTTCAAGCTTTTTCGCCATCTCTTCGATATTTTCAGGCGGCCAGCCGGGGATATCCATCCCGAGGCGGAGACCCATCGAGGAGAGGACTTCCTTGATTTCGTTCAGCGACTTGCGGCCGAAATTCGGCGTGCGCAGCATTTCTGCTTCGGTCTTCTGGACGAGATCGCCGATGTAGATGATGTTGTCGTTCTTGAGGCAGTTGGCCGAACGCACCGACAGTTCCAGTTCGTCCACTTTCTTGAGCAGATAGCGGTTGAGCTGGTTGGCGTCGCTTTCTTCGGGCGCATGCGTCGCCATACCGGTGCCGGTGGTGGTGACGTGGCCGGTTGGCAACTGATCGTCGAAGTGGACGAACAGCGACAACTGGTCCTGCAGGATGCGCGCGGCGTAGGCAACGGCGTCTTCGGGCGTGACCGTGCCGTCGGTTTCGACGACGAGGTTCAGCTTGTCGTAGTCCAGTTCCTGACCGATGCGCGCGGCATCGATCTTGTAGGAAACCTGACGCACCGGCGAATAGAGCGAGTCGATCGGGATAAGGCCGATTGGCGCGTCGATTGGACGGTTCGACACGGCGGGGACATAGCCCTTGCCGGTGTCGGCGGTCAGTTCCATGTTGAACGTGGCGCCTTCATCGAGATGACAGATCACGAGATCCTTGTTCATCACTTCGATGTCGCCGGTCACGGCAATGTCACCAGCGCGCACTTCGCCCGGGCCAGTGGCCGAAAGCTGGAGCCGCTTGGGGCCTTCGCCCTGCATCTTGAGCGCGATCTGCTTTACGTTCAGCACGATGTCGGTGACATCTTCGCGCACGCCGGCGAGCGACGAGAATTCGTGAAGCACATTTTCAATACGGATCGAAGTCACCGCTGCGCCCTGAAGCGAAGACAGCAGCACCCGGCGCAGAGCGTTGCCGAGCGTCAGGCCGAAACCACGTTCCAGCGGCTCGGCCATGAAAGTCGCGCGGCGCTGAGGGTCGTTGCCGGGTTTGACTTCAAGGGTGTTGGGCTTCTTCAGTTCCTGCCAGTTCTTGATATTGACAGTCATGGAATTCCCCTGAGTTTGATCGGGTGTGCCGGTGGCGGCCTGCGTTGTCATGTGATCATCATGACTGGCCGCCATCGGTCAGGTAGCAGATGGTGGCGGCGTCGCCGTGGGCCACATAAGGGTGTGCCCACAGCGCCGGTCGCCACCGGAGCAGATTAGACGCGGCGACGCTTTGAAGGACGAACACCGTTGTGTGGGATCGGCGTCACGTCGCGAATGGCGGTGATGGTGAAACCCACCGCTGCCAGTGCGCGCAGGGCGCTTTCACGACCCGAACCGGGGCCCTTCACTTCGACTTCGAGCGTGCGCACGCCGTGTTCGGCGGCTTTCTTGCCGGCATCGTCGGCTGCGACCTGCGCAGCATACGGCGTCGACTTGCGGCTGCCTTTGAAGCCCATCATGCCGGCGGACGACCATGAAATGGCGTTGCCCTGGGCGTCGGTGATGGTGATCATGGTGTTGTTAAAGCTTGCGTTCACGTGCGCAACACCACTGGTGATGTTCTTGCGCTCCCGCTTCTTGATACGCTGAGGTTCGCGTGCCATTTTATCTAAATCCTGTCGGAAAAACCGTGGGAAACCGGCGGGCGGAAGTTCTGCCCGTAACCTGTATCCGGCTGTTATAGCCGGATAAGGACCGAGTTACTTCTTCTTGCCGGCGATCGGCTTCGACTTGCCCTTGCGAGTGCGCGCATTGGTGTGCGTGCGCTGGCCACGAACGGGCAGGCCCTTGCGGTGACGCAGGCCGCGATAGCAGGCCAGGTCCATCAGACGCTTGATGTTCATCGCGGTTTCGCGACGAAGATCGCCTTCCACGGTGTGATCGGCGTCGATCGCTTCACGGATGCCCAAAACTTCCGCGTCGGACAGGTCCTGAACGCGACGGCTTTGTTCGATACCGAGTTTTTCGGCGATCTGGCGGGCCTTGAACGGGCCAATGCCATGGATGTAGGTCAGCGCAACGATCACGCGCTTATTTGTGGGGATGTTGACCCCGGCAATACGAGCCACTTGTTTCTCCGTTTAAGCTCCACAGGACTACCGGTTTGCAACGGGGGCGTTGTGCCCACCAGTCACCCACACGGGCCCTATCTCATCGCGAAACACCCAAAACGCATGACAGCAGCCGCATTCTCATCAGTGCCCAATGTGCGCTGACGAAAGTGGACTACCCCCAGACGGTTTCGAGTGAAAGGCGCGCTTAAGCGGATTCGCGCGGGGCGTCAACCGCAATTCGCCATAATGTGGCGCAAACAACCGCATCCCAAAATCATATCCGTGGAACGGATACGATGGGCCGGTGCGTTGCGTGGAAATACCTGATTGTGGGTCCTACGTCAAAAGGGTTTCGGATTTGCCACTCTCTCGCTGCGGGATTCTCGTTCATCCCCCAGTATGGATCAATGGTACAATTGGGTGCAGTGTATCAGGAAATAATAAAGCAAGGGGATGACGTCATGCGCAACACTCGGACCGGTCTTTCGAAACGCAGGGTTTCTGCGGGCGCGCTGGCTGCTTTGCTGATCGCGGCGCCGGTGCTGGGCGTGACGCTGGCGGCCACGACTGCCCATGCACAAATCGGGATCGACATCCGCATCGGTTATGCGCCGCCGCCGCTGCCCTATTACGAGCAGCCGCCCCTGCCCGGCCCCGATTACCTCTGGGTGCCTGGCACCTGGGCGTGGAGCGATGACATCGACGATTATTACTGGGTGCCCGGGTATTGGGACCTGCCGCCAGAGCCAGGCCTGCTGTGGACGCCGGCGTGGTGGGGCTGGGATAATTACGGATACCGGTATCACCAGGGCTATTGGGGTGAAGAAGTCGGCTGGTACGGCGGGATCGACTATGGCCATGGCTATCACGGGCATGGCTGGGACGGCGGACATTGGGACCATGGCCATGTCGCGTACAACCGCGCGGTGATCAACGTGTCCAATGTCAACGTCACCAATGTCTATTATGCGCCGGTCACGGTAAACCGGGGGCCACGCGTCAGCTATAATGGCGGCACCGGCGGCGTGAGCGCACAACCCCGGCCCGAAGAGCTGCGCGCGACGAATGCGCAGCACTTTGCGCCGACCCCGACGCAACAGCAACACACCCGGCAGGCCGCGACCAATCCGGGCGCGGCCGCATCGCGGATCACGCCGGCGTGGAACCCGCCGGCGGTGCACCGCATCGGCAATGATGGTGCACCGATCGCGCGCCCGGCGGACCGTGGCGGCGCGGGCGCACCGGGCCAGTACCAGCAACAACGGCAAAACCCGAACACGCCGGCGGGCACGGCACCACGGGCGTATCAACCCGCGCCCGGATATGGGCAGGGCCAGACGTATAATGGCCAGGCGCCCCGCCCGGCGCCGCAGCAGTCAGCTCCGAATTATAACCGTGCCCCGCCGCAGCAGCCGGCACCGAATTATAACCGCGCCCCGACGCAGCAGTACGCCCCGCCGCAACCCAATGCGCAACAGCACGTCCAGCCCGCGCCGAACTTTGGCCACGCCGCGCCGCCGCAACCGCAGTTCCATGCTGTGACGCCGCCAGCCCCCCGGCCCGCGGCGCCGCCTCCGCCGCCTCGGCCAGCACCGCCAAAGCCACAGCCGCCGCACAACGACCACGAGCACCCGTGACCGATACTGCTGGCTGGCCTAGATCAGGCCGGCCAGCAGCGACAGGATCAGCGCGGTCATCACCGCGTTGAGCGCCATGCCCAGGCTGGCAAAGGCGCCCAGCGTTTCGCTGATTTCAAACGCGCGCGCCGCACCGATACCATGCGCCGACACGCCGACCGCAAAGCCGCGCGCCCGCGGATCGTGCACGCCCAGGCGGTCGAGCAGTGGGGTAAAAATCATCGCCCCGAATATTCCCGCGCCGAGCACCAGCGCGGCGGCAAGCGACGGATTGCCGCCCAACTGGCGCGCCAGTTCCATCGCCACCGGCGTCGTCGTCGCGCGCGGCGCGATCGAGACCAGCACATCGCGCGGCGCGGTGAACAGCCACATGATCCCGACCGCACTGCCGATCGCCGTCGCCGATCCGGCCAGAAGCGCCAGCGTGATCGGCAGCGCCAGTTGCCGGATCAGCGCAAGCCGCGCATGGATCGGCACTGCCAGGCCGACGACCGCCGGGCCCAGCAAAAACCCCAGCACCGCCGTCGCCCCTGCATATGTCGCATACCCGATGCCGGTCGCATGGACGATCGCGATCACCACGGGCGTGGTGGTCAGCACCGGATGGCTGAGCGGATGCCTCCCGCTGCGCCGCGACAGCGCATCGGCCAGGCCAAACACCGCCAGCGTAATCGTCAGCCACAGCAACTGGCTGGTGCGCAGATCGCCCAGGCCCATCACACAGGCTCCGATCGCGGCGCGAACCTTGCCAGCGCCCAGCGCATGACGAGCGCGGTAACGACAAGCGTCAGCACGACCGACACGGCGGTCGCCAGCACCAACGCCACGCCAAACCGCGCAAACACCGCCCCCTGTTCCATCACGCCGACCGCAGCAGGCACAAACATCACCGACAGATGCCCGGTGAGCCAGGTGCTTACCGGTTCCAGGCGCGGCGCGGCGCGAGGGCGCGCCGCCAGCCACGCGACCAGCAAGACCATGCCGATCACCGCGCCGGGTACGGGCAGGCCGATCAGGCGATGGATCACCTCGCCCAGCAATTGGAACACGAACAACACGGCAATCGCTCCGGCCACGAGCAGGCTCCTTCAAGTGCGCGATGGTCGTAATCGCAACCGTTGCGGATTGCACGCTGCGCTTGACCGCGGCACGCTTGCCACCGATTACCGGCGGCCCTTTGCCGGAGATTTCACCGTGACCAAGCTCGCCGCCGCAAAACCGATCGTGCTCGATGGCGGGACGGGTCGTGAACTCATGCGGATCGGCGCGCCGTTCAAGCAGCCCGAATGGTCGGCGCTCGCCCTGATCGAGGCGCCCGAATACGTCACCCGCGTGCACCAGAGCTATGTCGATGCGGGCGCCGATGTCATCACGACCAACACGTATGCGCTGGTGCCGTTCCACATCGGCGAAAACCGGTTCGACGCGCATGGCCCCGAATGGGCTGCGCTGGCGGGATCGCTGGCGCGCGCAGTTGCCGACGCATCGCCCCGACCCGTCGCGGTAGCCGGATCACTGCCGCCGGTGTGCGGATCATACCGCCCCGATCTGGTCGATATCGACCGCGCGCGGCCGATCCTGGCGGTGCTGGTGGCCGCGCTGACGCCCTATATCGATCACTGGCAGGCCGAAACGCTGTCGTCGCTCAGCGAAGCCCGGCTCGTCGCCGAATTGACTGCGGCGACGGGCAAGCCGCTGTGGCTGTCGTTCACGATCGAGGATTCCGGATCGGAGCCGAAATTGCGTTCGGGCGAAAGCGTCGCGGATGCGGCGCGCCTGGCCCTGGAACTCGGGGCCAGCGCGGTCCTGTTCAATTGCAGCCAGCCCGAAGCGATGGCCGAGGCGGTGCGCGTCGCCCGCGCCACATGCGACCTGGCGATCGGCGTCTATGCCAATGCGTTTCCGCCGCAGAGCGAGGATGCGGAGGCCAATTCGACCCTGGACGATATCCGCGCCGATCTCGATCCGGCGGGCTATGCCAGATTTGCGAGCGCATGGCGCGATGCGGGTGCGACAATTCTGGGCGGATGCTGCGGAATTGGGCCGGAACATATCGCCGCATTGGCGATTGTTACGAATAAGCTTATTTGAAATAGGCAACCACCCTTTCTGGGTCATGTATAGACATAAGTGCGAAAATCCGATAGCTTTCGGCTATGGGATCAACAGGCGCGTCCAGCAGATATAACGACGACGGGTATCAACCCTCGATAGAATGGCCCACGCTGTTCCTGGCGCTGGTCATCTATGCCGGCTGGATCGCAGTCACTGCATGGCACGCCCACCTTCCCTGGCCCGAACTGCTGTTTCTCGGCGCATGGCTGACCGCGTGGCAGGGATCGTTGCAGCACGAACTGATCCACGGCCACCCCACGCGCAAGACCTGGCTCAACGATGCCATCGCGTTTCCGCCAGTGTCGCTGTGGCTGCCGTATTCGATCTATAAACGCGATCACACGATGCACCATGCCACCCCGCATCTGACCGATCCGCTCGACGATACCGAAAGCAGTTACCTGCCGCGCGCCGGCGGATTGCCGCATCTGCTCGTCGCGCTCGAGGCCACGCTGGCCGGGCGCATGCTGTTCGGCCCGCCGATCCGCGTTGCCCGGTTCTGGATCGATGAAGCGCGCCGTGCAGCACGCACGCCCCTCGCCTCCGCCCGCGACTGGTTGCCGCATCTGGCCGCGGTCGCGCTGATCGTGTGGTGGCTGCATCATGTCGGAATGTCGTTCGGCGAATATCTGCTGTTTTTCGTATGGCCCGGCACATCGCTCTCGCTGATCCGGTCTTATGCCGAACATCGCGCCAGCCCCCACCCGGAGGCGCGGACCGCGATCGTCACCGATTTCGGCCCGCTGGCGCTGCTGTTCCTGAACAACAACCTGCACACCTGGCATCACCTGCGCCCCGACCGGCCGTGGTATACCCTGCCCGCGCTGTATCGCGCCGCGCCCGATGCCTTTCCGATGGCGCCGCATTACCGGCATTATGGGGTCGTGTTCGCGCGCTTTTTCCTGCGGCCGCATGACCGGTTGATCCATCCCGCGCCGCTGCTCGAAGCGGTTACGCGGCATCGCGCGGTGACGTTTCCGCCGGCCGCATGATCGCTTCGCTGGGCATGTACGATCCGCGCTGGCTGCGCGGTGCCAATGACGCATTGTGGCAGGCGCTTGCCGCGCGTCTGCATGGCCTCGGTAATGTCCCCGCAACCCTGACGCGCGATCGCCCGCTCGACACGATCTGGACCGCGCCCGACCTGCTGCTCGCGCAGACTTGCGGCTATCCGCTGATGACCCGGCTAGATGCGACCGTGGTTGCAACCCCGATCTACGATGCACCCGGATGCGCCGATGGCTGGCATCGTTCGGCGCTGATCGTGCGGCATGACGACCCGGCGCAGACCCCCGCAGACCTGCACGGCCGCCGCGCCGCGATCAATATGCGCGATTCCAACACCGGCATGAACCTGCTGCGCGGCATGATCGCGCCATTTGCGCAAAATGGCCGCTTTTTCGGCGAAGTGATCGAAACCGGCGGGCATGCGCGCAGCCTGCTTGCGGTGATCGCCGGGCAGGCCGACTGCGCGACAATCGATGCGGTGACGCTGGCGCTGTTGCGCGACCATTATCGCGGCATCGATCGGCGCATCCGCGTGCTCGGCTGGACCGACGCGACACCTGGCCTGCCGCTGATCACCGCAGCCGACCAATCCGCCAGTGTGGTTGCCGCGCTACGCACTGCGCTGGCCGGGATCATGACCGACCCCGCGCTGGCCCCTGCCCGCGCCGCCTTGCGCCTGACCGGCATGACAGTCATCGATCGCAGCGCCTACGCGGCCGTCACCGCCATCGAGCAGCGCGCGATCGCGCTGGGCTATCCCCAAGTCGCCTGAGTAATCAGACGCACCGCACGAGCCCAAAAAAGCCCTCCCCCTGAAGGGGGAGGGTTGGGTGCGGGTTTACGGCGCTGCGGGGTTGTATGACCAGTCGGGCGTCGGACACCCCTCCCCAACCCCTCCCCTGAGGGGCGGGGCTATGTTGCGTTGTGAGGCCAAAGTTGTGCGCGTGCCCGAACTGATGCCGATTTACGGCTCGCTGCTCTAATTCGGCGTCGGCGTGACCGGACGCTGCGGATCGCCCAACGCACTATCGAATGCGGAATTGACCGAATCGGTGGTGGGCTCGTCGCTTTTAGGCGGCGTAACCGGCTTGGCTGGCACTTTGTGCGCCGGCTTGCCGCGCTTCTTCGCCGCCACTGGCGCCGGAGCAGGAGGCTCGGGCGCAACGGCAGGCGCCGGCACATCGATCATCGGCGCATCATCGACAACAACCGGCGCAGGCTTGGGCGCCATGGCTTTGCCGCGCCGCACCCTGGCTTTCGCCCCGCCCGAAGGCGTAACATCGTTCGGCACCGGCGCGGCCTGCAGGGACGCAGCACCCGCAGGAGCAGATGGCACACCATCGCTGGGCGGCAGGCTCCAGATGCGGCCACGCGGCAACAGCAGTCCGTGTTTATCCAGCCCCTTCCGGGCAGGAGCATCCTGAGGCGCGGCAGCTTGCGCGGGAGCGGCTTCGGGAGCACCCGAAGACTGCGACGCCGCCCCAGGCGCAAAACCATGCGCCAGGCTGAGCAACTGGTTGCTCATGACCGTATCGACCGCCGGCTGAATTTTGTCCGCCGGATAGCGCATATATCCGCCCACGACGTATTCGAAGACAATCCGCGTCCCTGAATCCATCGCGGTCAGGGTCACGGTCAGCGTGGCATTGACCGCCTCGCTTTGCAGTGGCCCCAGCGCGCCGACCATCCGCAGCGCCTTGCCGCGCTCGGTGAACACAACGCGCATATGTTCGACGCCGCCGCGCGAGGGCCCGCGCGTGACCATGCCGGGCTTCGGCCCTTTGACCGGATCACCGGGCAAGCGCTCGCAAAAACAGCCACCCGGCACCGGATCGAGCGACATATTGGCGGCATCGCCCGAAAACGTGTGATCCGATGACCACCACACTGCCGGCGTGATCAGGCGTTTCCAAACCGCCGCCGGGGTCGCCGCGACGACGACGACATTGCGGGACACAAAGCCTTGCGGAGACTGGGCAATGACATCGGCACGCGCGGGAACGGCCGAAACCATCGCACCGAACAAAACTCCGGCAATAATCCGGCGCGTGACCAGCATACTGATTCTCCTGCAACAGGCATGCTCATAACGAAAAAACCCGGCGAGTCCGACTCGCCGGGTCCGATATTCGTTGTGGTCGCAGGTTACGCGATGATCGCTTCGATCGCCGCGGTTACGGTGTCCATTTCCGCCATGCCATCGATATGCGCGACAATCCCCTGCGCGTCATAGATCGGCAGGATCGGCGCGGTCTTTGCGCGGTATTCGGCCATGCGCGTGCGTACGGTCTGTTCGTTGTCATCGGGCCGGCGCTTGAATTCGTGGCCGCCGCATTTGTCGCAGGTGCCTGGGACTTTGGGCTGTTCGAAATGGTCGTGATAGCCCTTGCCGCATGTCGCGCAGGTAAACCGGCCGGTAATGCGTTCGACCAGCGCGTCTTCGTTAACGTCGAGCTCGATCACATGGTCGAGCGTGCGCCCGCGTTCGGTCAGGATCGTCGCCAGCGACGCCGCCTGCGGTGCCGTGCGCGGATAGCCATCGAAGATCGCGCCGACATCGGGCCCCATCGCGTCCAGCTCTTCACCGATCAACGCGGACACGATGTCATCGGATACGAGCTCGCCCGCATCCATCACGGCCTTGGCCTGCAGGCCGACGGCCGTGCCGGCCTTGACCGCGGCGCGCAACATGTCGCCAGTCGACAACTGCTTCAAACCGTGACGCTCGACCAGGCGCTGTGCCTGGGTGCCCTTGCCCGCGCCGGGTGGTCCCAACAGAATGATATTCACTGGCAGCAATCCCCTCTTATTCGCGCGGCGCCGGCGGTTTCCGCCCGGCGCCGCTTCGATGCTTAACGCATGCGACCCTTCAGCTTCGCCTTCTTGATCAGGTCGCCATACTGGTGCGCCAGCAGATGCGACTGGATCTGGGTAATCGTATCAACGGTCACGTTGACCACGATCAGCAGGCTGGTGCCACCGAAAAACAGCGTGCCCATGCCTGTTTCGGCCATGATCCACTCGGGCACGACGCACACGATGGTGATATAGGCCGCGCCCAGCACGGTGATGCGGGTCAGCACATAGTCGAGATAGACCGCCGTATTCCGGCCCGGACGAATGCCCGGGATAAACCCGCCATTGCGCTTCAGGTTGTCGGCGGTCTCTTCAGGATTGAACACCACGGCGGTGTAGAAAAAGCTGAAGAAGATAATGCCCAGCGCATAGAGCAGCATATACAGCGGCTTGCCGTGGCCCAGCACCTGGTTGAGCGTGACGATGACGCGGCCGGTCATGGTGTCGGGCGAAACCGACTTGCCGGCAAATTGCGTGATCGTCAGCGGCAGCAGCAGCAGCGAGCTGGCGAAAATCGGCGGAATGACGCCCGCGGTGTTGAGCTTCAGCGGCAGATGGCTGCGTTCGGCGGCCATCATGCCGTTTTGCGAGGCGCGCCGCGGATACTGGATCAGCAACCGGCGCGAGGCACGCTCGACGAAACAGATGAACACCACGATCGCGAGCAGCAGGATGATCACGCCGATGATCGCAAACGGGTTCAGCGATCCGGTGCGGCCCTGTTCGAACAGGTTGCCGAAGAACTTCGGCATCTGCGCGACAATGCCGGCCATGATGATCAGCGACACGCCGTTGCCGATACCGCGGCTGGTGATCTGTTCGCCCAGCCACAGCAGGAACATCGTTCCGCCAACCAGGCTGATCACAGCGCCGACCTTGAACATCAGGCCAGGGTCGACGACGGCCTGAATGCCCGAGGCCGCGCCATAGCTTTCGAGGCCGGTCGCAAGGAACCAGCCCTGCAGGATGGTCAGGAACACAGCGCCATAGCGCGTGTACTGGTTCAGCTTCTTGCGTCCGCTTTCGCCTTCCTTTTTATAGGCGGCCAACGCGGGATGCAGCGACGAACCGAGCTGCACCACGATCGACGAGGTAATATACGGCATCACGCCCAGCGCGATCAGGCTCATGCGCTGCAGCGACCCACCCGAAAAGGTGTTGAAGATGTCGAGCACGCCGCCCTGGGTCTGCTTGTACAGCGATTCCAGCGCGAGTGGATTGACACCAGGCAGCGGCACAAAGCTCATGAACCGGAACACGATCAGCGCGCCGATCGTGAACCAGATCCGCTTTTGCAGATCGGTCGCCTTGGAAAAATTGGCCATGCTGAGATTGCTGGCGATATTATCGGCGCGTGAAGCCATGATCGGAACCGAAGCCTTTCGGACTTTAATTTACCTGATGGGGGCGCGGTTAACCGTCACCGGCCTGCACCCCCCGAATGCCGTGTCTTGCCCATATAGTACGGGCGCAGGGATGCAACACCCCTGCGCCCGCCGCAAGTCACGCTTTTAGTGTCAGATAATCTGGCAGCGTAATAATCAGGCGGTTTTTGCGGCGCGAGCCTTGGCACGAGCGGCCTTGGCTTCTTCCGGCGTTACCTTGGGCGCGCGAACGATCAGTTCGACCTTGCCGCCCAGGGCTTCGACAGCGCTCTTTGCGCCTGCCGAAATGCCGGCCAGCTTGAAGCTGGCTTTGGTGGTCAGCGCGCCCTTGGCGAGCAGACGGACGCCGTCCTTGCCACCGCGCGACAGGCCGGCAGCGCGCAGCGCAGCCTGGTCGATTACAGCATTGGCATCGAGCTTGCCCGCGTCGATTGCCTTCTGGACCAGGCCGAGGTTGACCTCCGAATAGTCCTTGGCGAAGATGTTATTGAAACCGCGCTTTGGCAGACGCATGTGCAGCGGCATCTGGCCGCCTTCGAAACCGTTGATCGACACACCCGAGCGCGCTTTGGCACCCTTCTGGCCGCGGCCGGCAGTCTTGCCCTTGCCCGAACCGATGCCGCGTCCTACGCGCATCCGGCCCTTGCGGGCGCCTTCATTGTCGGCGATTTCGTTGAGTTTGATAGTCATTGGAGCACTCGCTTTCGCTTTGAGTCGCGCTGATGGGAGCGCGGCCCTTAGCGGTGCGTTGATGGTTTGTCACGCTCAGTTTATCTGTTGCACCCGCTGACGAGCCATCATCATGCATTTGTATCCAGCAAACAAGGCCCGTTCATCCTGAGCTTGTCGAAGGACGCGCGCCGCCGCTTGCCCAACACAGTCGAAAACATGCCCGACCCACAGTAGCGCGCGTCCTTCGACAAGCTCAGGATGAGCGGGCTTTGTTTATATTCTACTCCAGGAAAAAAACGCCCGGCCCTCGATACGAAAAACCCCCGGCGTTTCCGCCGAGGGCTATTTCGTTCAACAAAACCTTTCGGTTCAGTCGATCACTGCCACCATGTGGGGCAGCTTGGCGATCGCGCCGCGAACTTCGGGGGTGTCCTCGAGTTCGACAACGCGGTGCAGCTTGTTGAGGCCCAGGCCGATCAGCGTCTTGCGCTGATGGTCGGGGCGACGGATGGGTGACGAGATCTGCTTGATCTTGATGGTTGCCATGGTCTGTTACTCCACGATGGCTTCGGCGGCAGCTTGCGCTTCCACCGGTGCCGCGCCGCCACGACCAAGCAGGTCTGCGACCTTCTTGCCGCGACGCTGCGAAACCGACTTCGGCGAAGTCTGTTCTGCCAGGGCGTCGAACGTGGCGCGGATCATGTTGTAGGGGTTCGATGTGCCGACCGACTTGGTCACCACGTCATGAACGCCCAGGCTTTCGAAGACGGCGCGCATCGGGCCACCGGCGATGATGCCGGTACCGGCCGGAGCCGAACGAAGTGCCACTTTGCCTGCGCCGAAACGGCCGAGACCGTCGTGGTGCAGCGTGCGGCCTTCTTTCAGCGCAACGCGGATCATCTTCTTCTTGGCAGAAGCGGTCGCCTTGGTGATCGCTTCAGGCACTTCGCGTGCCTTGCCATGACCAAAACCGACGCGGCCCTTGCCATCGCCAACCACGACGAGCGCAGCAAAGCCGAAGCGCTTGCCGCCCTTCACGGTTTTCGAAACGCGGTTGATGTGAACCAGCTTTTCGATCAGCTCTTCACCACCGTCTTCGTCGCCGCCACGGCCGCCACGACGATCACGGTCGTTGCCGCCACGGCCACGACCACGGTCGTTGCCGCCGCTGTTGTTGCGATCGTTGTTGCCACGACCACGACCACGGCCGCCGCCAGGACCACCGGGGCCGCCCGGACCACCAGGTCCGCGCGATTCACGAGCTTCGGGAGCCGAGGCTGCTTCGACGGCGTTGCCGCCTTCAATGAGTTCATCTGCCATGTCTTAGAACTCCAACCCGCCTTCGCGGGCAGCGTCGGCCAATGCCTTGACGCGACCATGGAACAGGAAACCGCCGCGATCGAACACGACCGCAGAGATGCCGACAGCTTTGGCTTTTTCGGCAATGTCCTTGCCGACTTTGACCGCAGCATCGATATTCGCGCCGATCGACTTCTCGCCCTTGAGCAGCGAAGACGAGGAAGCCAGGGTCTGGCCACCAAGATCGTCGATGATCTGAGCGTAGATGTGACGGCCCGAACGATGCACGGACAGGCGAGGACGCCCGCCTGAGCGTGCCTTGAGCGCGGTGCGCACCCGGCGACGACGGCGTGCGAAGAGTGACAGCTTGGCCATTACTTCTTTTTCCCTTCCTTGCGGAAGATGAACTCGCCGCGGTACTTGATACCCTTGCCCTTGTAGGGTTCGGGCTTGCGCCAGCGACGGATCTCTGCCGCGACCTGGCCGACTTTCTGCTTGTCGATGCCAGAGATGTTGATCGTCGTGTTGTCCGGCGTCTTGATGTCGATCCCTTCAGGAATCGAATAATCGACGTCGTGGCTGTAGCCGAGCTGCAGCTTCAGGTTGGCTCCTTGCGAAGTCGCACGATAGCCAACACCGGTGATCAGCAGGGTCTTGGTGTAACCGTCGGTTACGCCCGTCACCAGGTTCGACACCAGAGTGCGCTGCAGGCCCCAGAACGCGCGAGCGGTCCGGCTGTCGTTGGCAGGCTTGATGGCGATGCTGTCGCCTTCAACTGCATACGTGACCTCATCAGCGAGCTTCAGCGTCAGAGTGCCCTTGGGCCCTTTGACAGTCAGCACGCCGTTGGCGATATCGGCCGAAACACCCGAAGGGATCGTGACCGGTTTTTTACCGATGCGGCTCATCAGAATACCTCCGCGAGCACTTCGCCACCGACGTTGGCAGCGCGCGCTTCGGCATCCGAAAGCACGCCGCGCGGCGTCGACACGATAGTGATGCCCAGGCCATTGCGGATCACCGGAAGTTCTTTCGAACCCGAATAGACCCGGCGACCCGGCTTCGAAACACGGGCTACGTGCTTGATGGCGGGCTGGCCTTCGAAATATTTCAGCTCGATGCGAAGCTGCGGATGCTGACCCGTGGCGTCTTCAGTGAAGCCGCGGATATAGCCTTCGCGCTGAAGCACTTCGAGCACGTGCGAACGCAACTTCGAAGCGGGCGAAAGGACGGAGTCCTTCTTCGCGCGCTGGCCGTTGCGGATACGGGTGAGCATGTCACCCAGTGGATCGGTCAATGCCATTGCTCTATCCTTACCAGCTCGACTTTGTCACGCCGGGGATCAACCCCTTGTTGGCGAGATCGCGCAGCTCGATGCGGCAAAGTCCAAACTTGCGATAATAGGCGCGTGGACGGCCGGTGACGACACAACGGTTCCGCACCCGGGTGGGGTTTGCGTTGCGGGGAACTTCGGCCAGTTTCAGGCGCGCGATAAGACGCTCGGTTTCGTCGAGCGACTTGTCGTTGGCCTGGGCCTTCAATGCGGTGATCTTGGCCGCGAACTTAAGAACGAGCTTCTTGCGCCGCTCGTTCTTATTGATCGAACTCAGTTTCGCCATGGACTTAAGCTCTTTCTTCCAGATGGAATGTCAGAACAGTCGAGGCTGCCAAATCAGGCAGCCTTCGCCTCTTCTTCGGTTTCGCGTGGAAAGGGAAAACCGAACAGGCGCAGCAATTCACGTGCTTCGTCGTCGGTCTTGGCAGTGGTGGTCACGATGATGTCGAGCCCACGCACCTTTTCGATCTGATCATAGCTGATCTCAGGAAAAATGATCTGTTCCTTAAGACCCATCGCGTAGTTGCCGCGACCATCGAACGATTTCGGGTTCAGTCCCCGGAAATCGCGGATGCGAGGCATTGCGACAGTGATCAGGCGGTCGAGGAATTCGAACATGCGTTCGCGGCGCAGGGTAACCTTGCAACCGATCGGCATGCCTTCGCGCAGCTTGAACTGTGCGATCGACTTCTTCGCCTTGGTGATCACCGGCTTCTGGCCGGCAATCTTTTCCATTTCGGCTGCAGCAGTCTGGACCTTCTTCTTGTCCTGGCTGGCTTCACCGACGCCCATGTTGAGCGTGATCTTCTGGATCTTGGGGATTTCCATCACGTTCTTGTAGCCAAATTTGGCCTGCATCGCGGCTGCGATTTCAGACTCGAACTTGGTCTTCATCCGTGGAACGTACTTATCAGCCATCGATCGATTCCCCCGACTTGACGGCCACACGGACCTTCTTGCCGTCCTTCACTTCGAAGCGGACGCGGGTAGGCTTGCCGTCTTTATCGGCAACCGCGACGTTCGAAATGTGCATCGGCGCTTCAAAGCGATCGATACCGCCCTGAGGATTTTGCTGGCTGGCCTTACGGTGACGCGTGGCAATGTTGATGCCGCCAACGATCACTTTATCGTCCTTGGGCAGAACCTGCAGGACCGTACCGGTCCGGCCCTTGTCCTTGCCCGTGCGAATGACGACGTTGTCGCCCTTCTTGATTTTCGCTGCAGACATTACAGCACCTCCGGCGCAAGGCTGATGATCTTCATGAAACCGCGCGCACGCAGTTCACGGACCACCGGGCCAAAGATACGCGTGCCGATCGGCTCTTCGTTCTTGCCGACGAGCACCGCAGCGTTCGTGTCAAAACGAATGACCGTTCCATCGGCGCGACGTACGTCCTTGCGGGTCCGTACGATCACGGCGCGATGCACGTCGCCCTTCTTTACGCGAGCGCGGGGCTGCGCTTCCTTGATCGACACCACGATGATGTCGCCGACGCCGGCAAAGCGACGCTTCGACCCGCCCAGCACCTTGATGCACTGGACGCGCTTGGCACCGCTGTTGTCAGCGACTTCAAGATTGGATTGCATCTGGATCATTGATCCGGTTCCTTCTCACTGGCTTGCCGAAACCAGTCCGGCAGTTCCAAATTTGGTCTCGAAGTCGACTTAAATGTCGGCTTCAATCGCGGCGGTCTTACCGGCCAACACGCGTTCGATGACTTTCCAGGTTTTCAACTTGGACATCGGCGCGGTTTCCTCGATGCGTACCGTTTCACCCAGCTTGAACGAATTGTCCTCGTCATGGGCGTGATACTTCTTCGAGCGGCGGATGATCTTGCCGTAAAGCGGGTGCTTCACTTTGCGCTCGACCTTGACCACCACGGTCTTTTCATTTTTGTCGGAAACCACCGTCCCGACCAGGATACGCTTGGGCACGTTGGTTCTCCTCAGACCTTGACCGCAGAAGTACGTTCGGTCTGCAGCGTTTTAAGGCGCGCGATATCGCGACGCACTTCACGGATGCGGGCCGGACGTTCCAGCTGGTTGGTTGCAGCCTGAAAACGCAGGTTGAACTGTTCGCGCTTCAATTCGACGAGATCAGCGGAAAGCTGGTCGTCGCTCTTGAGACGCATGTCCTCGAACTTCGCCATGATCTTTCCTCCTTACTCGCCGCCAAGGTGCGAAGTATCACCCAGGCGGGCGACGACCTTCGTCTTGATCGGCAGTTTCATTGCCGCGCGTTCGAACGCTTCGGCGGCCAGCGGACCTGGAACGCCATCGAGCTCGAACATGATCTTGCCCGGCTTCACCCGTGCTGCCCAATATTCGACCGAACCCTTGCCCTTGCCCTGACGGACTTCGGCAGGCTTCTTCGACACTGGCAGATCGGGGAAAATCCGGATCCACAACCGGCCCTGACGGCGGATGTGGCGGGTAATCGCGCGGCGAGCCGCTTCGATCTGACGCGCGGTGACGCGGTCCGGTTCCATCGCCTTCAGCCCGTACGAGCCGAAGTTGAGATCGGTGCCGCCCTTGGCATTGCCCTTAAGGCGTCCCTTGAACGCTTTGCGGAACTTGGTTTTTCTAGGTTGCAACATGGCCTGTTACCTTCCCTTAGCGTGACGGACGCACGCCCGAGGTCTGTGCCTCGAGCATGAGGCGGTCTTGCGCCATCGGGTCGTGTCCCAGGATCTCGCCCTTGAAGATCCAGGTCTTGATACCGATCACACCATAGGCGGTGTGGGCTTCGGCTTCGGCGTAATCGATGTTCGCACGCAGCGTGTGCAAAGGCACGCGGCCTTCACGATACCATTCGACGCGCGCGATTTCCGCGCCGCCCAAACGGCCGCCACAGGTGATCTTGATGCCTTCGGCACCCAGACGCAGTGCCGACTGCACAGCGCGCTTCATCGCACGGCGGAAAGCCACGCGGCGAACGAGCTGGTCGGCAATGCCCTGCGCCACAAGCTTCGAATCAACTTCGGGCTTGCGGATTTCGACGATGTTCAGCTTCACATCGCTCGAAGTGAGCTTCGACAGCTTGGCGCGCAGCTTTTCAATGTCTGCACCCTTCTTGCCGATGATCACGCCGGGGCGCGCCGCATAGATCGAAACGCGGCACACTTTGGCCGGGCGTTCGATCACCACTTTCGAAATCGCTGCCTGGGGCAGGCTTTCGACGATGAACTTGCGGATCTGAAGGTCTTCGCGGAGCAGGCGCTGATAGGTCTTGCCTTCGGCAAACCAGCGGCTGTCCCAGGTACGGTTGATCTGCAGGCGCAGACCGATGGGGTTGGTCTTGTGACCCATGATCAGGCCTCCTCGACTTCACGGACAACGATCCGCAGCCGCGAAATCGGCTTGAGGATCCGGGTCGACTTGCCGCGACCACGGGTGTGGAAGCGCTTCATCATGATCGATTTGCCGACGCTGGCTTCCGCCACGATCAGCGCATCGACATCCAGGTTGTGGTTGTTTTCCGCATTGGCGATCGCCGAAGCGAGCACCTTGCGTGCGTCAACCGCCATACCCTTGCGCGAGAACGCCAGGATGTTGAGCGCGTCTTCGACTTTGCGGTTGCGGATCAGCGCAGCAACCAGGTTGAGCTTTTGTGCCGAACCACGGATCGTGGTGCCGACAGCCAGCGCTTCCTTGTCACCGACGCGGCGCGGAGATGCAGACTTGCTCATCAGCGCTTGCCCTTCTTGTCAGCAGCGTGACCGGGGAATGTGCGCGTTGGCGCAAATTCACCGAGCTTGTGCCCAACCATGTCTTCGTTGACCGAGACCGGGATGAACTTGTGCCCGTTGTAGACGCTGAACGTCAGACCAACGAACTGCGGCAGGATGGTCGAACGACGCGACCAGGTCTTGATCGGGGCCACGCGCGACCCTGCATCCTGAGCGGCTTCCGCCTTCTTGATCAGGTGCAGTTCGACGAAGGGGCCCTTCCATACGGAGCGTGCCATAGGGGTTACCTCTTCTTCTTCGCGTGGCGCGAACGGATAATCTGGTTATCCGTGCGCTTGTTGTGACGGGTCCGTGCACCCTTGGTCGGCTTGCCCCAGGGGGTAACCGGATGACGACCACCAGAGGTACGGCCTTCACCACCACCATGCGGGTGATCGACAGGGTTCTTGGCAACGCCGCGGGTCAGCGGGCGTTTGCCCAACCAGCGGTTGCGACCGGCTTTCGCCAGGTTCTGGTTGCCGTTGTCGGGGTTCGAAACCGCGCCAACCGTGCCCATGCAATCGCCGCGCAGGTAACGCTGTTCGCCCGAATTCAGGCGGACAATCACCTGGCCGCGATCACGACCCACGACCTGCACATAGGTGCCTGCCGAACGTGCGATCTGGCCGCCCTTGCCTGGCTTCATTTCCACGTTGTGGACAATGGTGCCGATCGGCATCTGCGACAGCAACATCGCATTGCCTGGCTTCACGTCGGTCTTTTCACCGGCGACAATGCTGTCGCCAACGGCCAGACGCTGCGGCGCCAGGATGTACGACAGTTCACCGTCGGGATATTTCACCAGAGCGATGAAAGCCGTGCGGTTGGGATCGTATTCCAGGCGTTCGACCGTTGCAGGCGTGTCCCACTTGCGACGTTTGAAGTCGATGAAGCGGTACTTCTGCTTGTGGCCGCCCGCGATACCGCGGCTGGTCACATGGCCTTTGTTGTTGCGGCCGCCGGTCTTGGATTTGCCCTCGGTCAATGCCTTGACCGGTTTGCCCTTCCACAGCGACGACTTGTCGACGAGGACCAGGCCACGGCGTGCCGGGCTGGTCGGGTTATAGCTTTTAAGTGCCATGGTGCCCTCAGACCCCGCTGGTGACGTCGATCGACTGGCCCTGGGCCAGCGTCACAACGGCTTTTTTGACATCGGTGCGGCGGTAGGGGCTACCCTTCCAGCGCTTCGTCTTGCCCTTTTGGACCAGGGTGTTTACCGATGCGACTTTCACATTGTAAATCGCTTCGATAGCCGCCTTGATCTGGGGCTTGGTCGCGTCGTTCGCGACCTTGAACACAACTGCGTTGTGCTCGGACAACAGCGTCGCCTTTTCCGTGATGTGGGGAGCCACGATCACGTCATAGTGACGAGCGTTGATCAATGTTTCCTTAGCCATTGAAACGCGCCTCCAGCTTTTCGACTGCCGAGCGCGTCAGCACCAGCGTGTCATGCTTCAGGATGTCGTACACATTGGCACCGATCGCAGGCATCACGTTGATACCGATGATGTTGCCGGCAGCGCGGGCAAAGCCCTCGTTCACCGCTTCACCATCGACCACGAGAACCTTTTTGCCGAACCCTGCGTTGGCGAGAATACCCACCAGCACTTTGGTCTTGGCATCGGTCAGTTCCAGGCTGTCGACAACCACCAGGTTGCCATCGACCTTGGATGACAATGCCATCTTGAGGCCGAGTGCGCGGATCTTCTTGTTCAGCGAGACGTTGAATTCGCGCAGACGAGGACCGTGGGCTTTACCACCACCGATAAAGATCGGGGCCGAACGATCGCCATGACGAGCGGTACCACCACCCTTTTGACGGCCGAACTTTTTGCCGGTGCGCGAAACTTCGCTGCGCTCACGCGCTTTGCGGGCGATACCGCGGCGGTTTTCCAACTGCCAGGTAACGACACGGTGCAGGATGTCCGAGCGCGGCGCGATGCCGAACACGTCGTCCGACAGCTCGACGTCGCCAGCGGCAGTCCCGTCCAGATTGAGGACTTGAACTTTCACGAGTTGTCCTCCTGAGCCACTTCAACAGGAGCTGGCGTCTCGGCGACAACTTCGTTGTTGTTGGAAGCCTGCTTGAGGCCAGCCGGGTATGGCGCCTCTGCATGGCGGTCGATCTTGACCGCGTCGCGAACGAGCAGCCATGCGTTCTTCGAACCAGGGACCGAGCCCTTGACGAAGATCAGGCCGCGCGCGTCATCAACGCGAACGATTTCGAGGTTTTGCTGGGTGCGCTGACGGTCGCCCATGTGGCCGGCCATCTTCTTGTTCTTGAACACCTTGCCCGGATCCTGGCGTTGGCCAGTCGAACCGTGGGCACGATGCGAGATCGACACACCGTGCGTTGCACGCATACCGCCGAAACCCCAGCGCTTCATCGCACCGGCAAAACCCTTGCCCTGCGTATGACCGGTGATGTCGACGTACTGGCCGATGGCGAAGTGCGACGCGGCGATCGTCGAACCGACTTCGAGCGTGGCATCGTCTGCAACGCGGAATTCGGCGACTTCAGCCTTGAGTGGCACTTGAGCCTTGGCGAAGTGTTCACGCTGCGGCTTGGCAACGTTCTTTTGTTTGGCCACGCCTGCACCGAGCTGAAGCGCGACGTAACCGTCGACTTCTGCGGTGCGAACCGAGACCACCTGGCAATCTTCGAGCGAAAGGACAGTGACCGGGACATGCCGACCATCTTCCTGGAAAAGGCGAGTCATCCCCACCTTCTTCGCGATCACGCCGGTGCGCATGATCAGTACTCCCAAACAGAGGCCTGAAGAGGACCATCCCCCCCAGGCGTGTTCAGCCCGTAATGCGAAGCGCCCCCGTCCGGGCTGAATGCCCCCGCACGATGAAATCGTACGAGAACCAACGGGGGACGCTTTCCCGGCCAGGTGCCACTCCCTTGCAGGAACGGCGGATGCCGGAGGTATCCCTTGATCAGTGCGAGCCCGGCTGTTGTTTGGCCGGATCCGCCTGGTCGGCGCCAGTCAGACTGGCAAACCGAAAAGGACTTTTGGAATGACGGACTTTGAAATCCGAAAATTCCGAAACTTCAGTGGCTGAACCAGCCCCGCTTACGCGAGCTTGATTTCCACATTCACGCCGGCCGCAAGGTCCAGCTTCATCAGCGCGTCGACCGTTGCCGCATTGGGCTGAACAATGTCGAGCAGGCGCTTGTACGTACGAACTTCGAACTGTTCACGCGACTTCTTGTCAACGTGGGGTCCGCGGTTGACGCAGAACTTTTCGATGCGGGTCGGCAGTGGAATGGGGCCCCGGATCAGCGCGCCGGTGCGGCGAGCGGTTTCGGCGATTTCTCCAGTTGCCTGGTCGAGCACGCGATGATCGAATGCCTTCAGGCGAATGCGGATATTCTGGGCGTCCATGTCCGTTTACCGATGCGAAAGAGCAAAACAAAATACCAGCCGGACCACCTCATCATCCCGATGCGTTTCGGCACCATGGGAGAGGCGGTACAACCAGTGAAAAACCGACCGGCGAGAGACGCGAATCTCTCGCCGGTCCGGCGCCTATATTACTTCGTGATCTTGCTGACAACCCCAGAACCGACAGTCCGGCCACCTTCGCGAATTGCGAAGCGCAGGCCTTCATCCATCGCGATCGGAGCGATCAGCTTGATGCCGATCGAAACGTTGTCGCCAGGCATGACCATTTCGGTGCCTTCTGGCAGAACCACTTCGCCCGTCACGTCGGTCGTGCGGAAGTAGAACTGTGGGCGGTAGTTGGCGAAGAATGGCGTGTGACGGCCGCCTTCGTCCTTCGACAGCACATAGACTTCAGCGTTGAAGTCGGTGTGCGGGGTGCAGGTGCCTGGCTTTGCCAGAACCTGACCGCGCTCGACGTCTTCACGCTTGATGCCGCGGCACAGCGCGCCAACGTTGTCGCCTGCTTCACCCTGGTCGAGCAGCTTGCGGAACATTTCAACGCCCGTAACGGTCGTCTTCTGCGTGTTCTTGAGGCCGATGATTTCGACTTCTTCGCCCACCTTGATGATGCCGGTTTCGATACGGCCGGTCACCACGGTGCCACGACCCGAGATCGAGAACACGTCTTCCACAGGCATCAGGAACGGCTTGTCGGTCGGACGAGGAGGCTGCGGAATGTACGAGTCCACTGCTGCCATCAATGCGTTGATCGACTCTTCGCCGATCTTTTCATTGCGACCTTCAAGAGCGGCCAGAGCCGAACCCATGATGATAGGAATGTCATCGCCTGGATAGTCGTACGAAGACAGCAGTTCGCGAACTTCGAGTTCGACGAGCTCGAGGATTTCGTCGTCGTCGACCTGGTCGACCTTGTTCATGTACACGACCAGTGCAGGAACGCCGACCTGGCGTGCGAGCAGGATGTGTTCGCGGGTCTGCGGCATCGGGCCGTCAGCAGCGTTCACAACCAGGATCGCGCCGTCCATCTGTGCGGCACCGGTGATCATGTTCTTCACATAGTCAGCGTGGCCTGGGCAGTCGACGTGTGCGTAGTGACGGTTGGCGGTTTCGTACTCGACGTGTGCCGTCGAGATCGTGATGCCGCGTTCGCGTTCTTCAGGAGCCTTGTCGATGTTCGCATAGTCGGTGAACACAGCGCCACCGGTCTTCGACAGAACCTTGGTGATTGCTGCGGTCAGCGTGGTCTTGCCATGGTCGACGTGACCGATCGTACCGATGTTGCAGTGCGGCTTGTTCCGCTCAAACTTAGCCTTCGCCATTGTTCAAACCTTCTTTTCAATCTTTGAGTGACTGCTGTGTGAGGCGGCCCAATGCCGGACTCGCGCCAGAAATTCAGGCGCCGCCCCTAGCCTGATCACAAGGATCAAGCAAGCGTATCGTTGATGGTTTTGGTCACGAATTTCGCGAACCCCGCGAATTTCACGACCGAACCCC